>Ga0210057_1000238_pt1 | contig 95939 bp, 88 predicted proteins | sample CryGeyCG2114_010_2_FD_183968 | JGI IMG/M metagenome (GOLD analysis project Ga0210057, IMG submission 183968) | Groundwater microbial communities from aquifer - Crystal Geyser CG10_big_fil_rev_8/21/14_0.10 (SPAdes) (version 2) | ecosystem: Environmental > Aquatic > Deep subsurface > Groundwater ... | reverse complement strand
CCAATACGCGCAACTTTGTCGGCAATGGTATTTTGGCCCACAACACCACTATAGTTGGCAGCGCAGATTTTGTCGGTGGCACCAGTACTGGCACCCTCACCTTCTCTGGGGTCACAACTGACATAACCACTGGCGCCAACGAACATCTCTCACTCATGCCAAATGGCACCGGCAACGTCGGCATCGGGACGACGGGACCAGACAACTCACTACATGTCTTCAAAGCCAGCGCGGGCTCAGTAACAGGCAATAGCAACTCTCCACTTGTTGTAGAAAATAGCACGAGTAGTTATATTCACGTACTTTCTCCCGCCGCACAAGAGCAAGGCATACTTTTTGGTGATCCCACCGACAATATCTCAGGAGCAGTCATTGCCAACAACTCAAATGAGCTTGAGTTTAGAGCTGGTGGTAATACGACTTGGACAAAAATTGGCACAACTGGCGCCCTATTTAACAAAGTAGGTATATATCCAGGAAATGGTGCATTTCAGGGAACATATTCCTTTGGCTATGACGGATCTTCCTACCTAACTGCAAGCAATCTTAAATTACAAGGCCCACTTCATATGAGCAACCAAGCCATTACAAATATATATAGCCTTGCAAGCAACAGTGCAGCTATGAACTGGGACACTACCACTAGTATTACCTTTACCGCTGACAATGCGACAATAAATGGTAGTGACGCGGCCAACGGAAATCTTACTCTGCAAGGCACAACCAGTGGAACACGAACATCAAGTTATGTACTACTACAACCAAATGGTGGCAACGTCGGCATCGGGACGACGAGCGCATCGTATCCACTCGATGTGTATGGCGCTAGTGCCACAGCCAGGGTGCGAGCAAGCTCTGGCAATGCATCGGTGTTACTTACCCCCGCCACTGGGGCTGTTGCTTGGCTGGTCAATACTGGCACGAGTTTTAATATTTGGGATGGCACTTCTGATGCCGCACGCTTCTACCATGGCGTGGATGGAAGAACTGATTTTGATGGCAATGTCAATGCAAACGCATTTGACTTAGCAGAAAATGTACTCGTTGAAAATACCAATGTCGAGGCAGGAGATATTGTGATGGCAAATACCGCCAGTCAGGACCCAGCTTGGAACCCAGACTACAATACTTTTGTTGCAGACAAAGCAGTGGCTAGCTCTAAAGATAGGATAATTGGCATTATTTCCGAAAACCCTGGTGTGCTCATGAGAGGATATGGTTTCAACGAAGAAGGCATAGTTGATAAAACAAAAGTGCGCCCACTTGCTCTCAGCGGAAGAGTTCCGGTAAAAGTAAGCAATACAAATGGAACCATTAAGATGGGAGATCCTATCACGATTAGCAACACTCCAGGTGTTGGTAAGAAAGCGACAGAGGCTGGGTTCATCGTTGGTCGAGCATTAGAAGATTACAATGCCACCAATCCAAATACTGTCGGAAAAATTCTTGTGCTTGTTTCGCTCTCTTGGTACGACCCCGATCTTTCTCTCACCTCCACTGGAGCAGTTAGTATTGCCAACCAATCCCAAAACTACACCGTCACCCAATCTGGCAGCGCCATCACTCGCATCTCGCTCCTCGCCGAAGCTGTCATCGGCAAACTCCGCGCTGGTCTCATCACCACTCAAGATCTGGTAGTCACCAAATCTGCCATCATTGCAGATCTCTCGGTCACGTCACTAAGAGTTGGTGGCCAATCACTGCAAGCCTATGTCGAAGGAATCGTCCAGACAGCACTGCAAAATACTGCGCCTACAACCACGCCATCACAAACCCTCGTCAGTCCAGTCGCCCAGATCGAGACCCTCACCGCCCAAACCGCCACTGTTTCTGGCAGCACCACCACCCAGTCGCTCCGAGTGACTGGACCAACCAAACTCGGCTCCCTTTTGGCCGACAACGCCACAATCGCAGGGACACTAACAGCAGAAAGAATCGAGACTCCTACCCTAGTCGCGGGAGAAATCGAAGCCACTTCGGCTCGGATTGCTGCACTCGAAGCTGGTATAGCCCAACTCGAGTCTGTGCGCGCACAGACGGCAGAGATTGTCGATGCTACTATCTCGGGTACACTCTATGCCAATAACATTTACGGCTTTGAAGAAAAATTAGCGACGAGCCTAAAAGAACCAACCCTGCTCGAGACACTGATTGGTCAACAAACACCAACTCCAGAAAACTCAGAACTTATCGCCAGCATCGAACAAGCAGGTTACCAAGCAACCCCGTCTGCTGCTTTGCAAGCAACACTAGCAGATTTACAACTTGGCGAAGGTGATGTTGTGCTTACTAGCACCGCCCTCTTTGTCGATCAATACTTTTCGGTCAACGGCACGGGATATATCGCCGACTCACTCGGGGTAGGCAACAAACTCTTCGTCGGCAATGGCCTCGAGTTTTCTGATGGTATCATCGCCTACAACCCAACCGATGTCGAACAGCCAACACTCTACATCCAACCATCTGGTAAAGGCACAATCTCGCTCCTGGCTGGTCTCATGACATTGAGCGACGACGGCACAGTGGCGATCAATGGCAATCTCAACGTTGCGGGTACCCTCGAAGCGGACACCTTGCTCACCAATCTCCTGCAACCCGCCGACTTTGGCAATCCTTTCCAGGTACAAGTCGCTGGTATTGCTACCGAATCTGGCCAGGTCAAGCAGTCGCGTTTTGAAATTATCAATGAACTCGGCACTCCCGTGGCTACCATCTCTGCCCAGGGCAAAGCCGACTTTGCTGGTGGTATCGGCGTCGGCAGCGAGACACAAACTGCATCAAGTAGCGGCGAAATTACAACCGACAAGACTTCTGGCAAGGCTCGTATTGCAGCTGGAACCAGTGAACTAACTATCCACGCTGCTGGCCTGACAGAACAAAGTTTGATCTACGTCACTCCAGTTGGCAGTACAGACAATCAGGTGTTGTACGTCAAGAACCAACAGGATGGATTCTTTGTCGTCGGGTTCGACTCGCTAGCCGTTGTTGATGTTCCGTTTAACTGGTGGATGGTAAATTAAGCAGGAAGTAGAAGTTTTCCTAAGACGTTACCGCGCGCACACATAGTAATCAAAGTTGTCTGGATCAAGTGAAATACCACATTTTGTTTTGCTCTCATTGATATCAGGATCAGCTTCGTTGGTGAGGGTGACGTACATATTGTAGGCATCGTCACTCAGACGAACATACTCACTGTCTTCTGGAACCGAGATTGAATATGTTCCGTTCTGAAAAGGTCCCGTTGCTTCATCCAGATCTGCTTCCTCTGGATATTTCTGATTATCATTGTAATACAACCGCAACGCCGATTGAAACTCTTTGAGGTCTGCCTTCTTGCGCGCATCAGCTGCGCGCCCACGGATACCGACCAGGTTTGGCAATAAAATTGCCGTCAAGACAGCAATAATAGAAATCACCACCAAAAGCTCAATAAGTGTGAAACCAACATCGATAGTTCTCTTGCTGCTCATAAAAAATTATTCTTCTGGATCTTCTGAACCATCAGCAACAATACCTGGGAGGGTTGCATTACTACTTGCTACTACATAATTACAGCGGGTGGTCGTACCTTCGCAAATAATTCCTGTATACCCACCCGGCACATCGCCTACCTTGGCTGCTTTGGGATCGCCTGTATTTTCAAGTCGTGCATACAAAGCATACGAAACTCCGTCTGACACATATGTATAGTTGTAGGCAGAAGAATCGTCGGGCAATACTGCCATATACAAGGCGCCATTTCCTGCCCATTCCTGACCCCAAGAACATGGCTCAGTACCTGCCGCACCGCAGCCAACTATTTTGCCCGAACTTGCTGTTGGATAGGAATTCTTATCGTTATAGTACGTCTCAAGCACTATAGCTATATTTTTGAGATCTGTTTTGCGACGAGCGTCTCGAGACTTCATCTGACTTGAGAGAAACGAGCCAATACCAATTGTTGATAAAATGCCAAGAATAGCTATCACCACCAAAAGCTCAATCAAAGTAAAACCACACAAAGAAAAGCGACCTTTCTGCAACATACCAACATCATATACCTAGTACCATAGTTTATACAATTGTGATCTATCATTGGCAATTTGATAGACACGATGCTTGTGAGCCAGCACCATGATAATCTCTGTTTCCCAAGGGATCACCCGTGCAGGCGGTTGGTGTTCCGGTTATGTCCGTGCATACTCCTGTGCTCACTGCACAGCACCAATCTTCCCAACCACCCTCGCCTCCCCCTTCTTCATCACCACCACCTCCTTCTTCATCACCACCCTCCAATTCTGCGACGGCACCATAGAGCGAAACTGCAGCACCTTGTGCGATACCATAGTCATAGAAGACCCCATCTTCACCAAAACCACAGCCATATTCGCCGCCACAGTTGATCACATTACTAGCCTCACTCCCATCTCTCTCTAGATTAGCCAGAATCCTATATCCATGAACGGGACAGTCGAGGTTGACGTCGTCATCGCTCAAAACATTATAGAGGTATGGCCCTTTTGTGAGAGGGTCACACGGGACTTTTGGAATGTAGGCGTCGAGAAGAGTGCTGCCACCACCGCCGCAGTACAGCTCTAGCGTATTCCTTGGGGGGTAGCAGCCCTTGTCATTATAATAATCTTCAAACACAACCTTCAACTTATCGAGATCGCTCAAACGCTTGCCGTCGCGACCTCGAGCCAGATGTGGAAAAGAAAAAAAATACAAGACTGTCAAAAGCAATCCAATAATAGCAACTATAATGAGTACCTCTATGAGAGAAAAGCCGCGTTTCATGACTAGCAAAGTGTAGCACTTTTACTGCTAGTTTTGGGTTCTGGGTTGCCTGTTTACAAACCACTTTATTATTGCTTAAATGATCCTGCATGAAAAATAATACAGATCTTGTCTCCAAAATATCACTTGCCGTATTTGTAGTTGCTGTCTTTGCAGCCGTTGTCGGATTGTTTCCCTTCACCGACAACTTCATCGTTCTGAGTAAGCTCTACACCGTTCTTGGGTTTGCTGGTATTGTTGGCTTGCTCTTTGCACTCAAATCGATTAGTAAACAAGCTATTTCTTTTCTCTGGACTCCACTCTCACTTCCTGTTTTATTGTTTGGCGCCAGCATGCTTGCCTCCAGCCTGCTTACCAACTCATACCCCCAGGAGAGCTTGCTTGGCATGGGTGGTGTATTCGTTGCCACTAGTATCATCACTTTGCTCGGTAGCGTTATTTTGCCAAAGAATGCGGGAGCTGTCTTACTCAAAGCAGTTGTCATCGCCTCCATCCTCATCACGCTCAGTAGCGCACTGCAGTTGCTCGGCTTTGGACCCAGCAAACTCATCGAACCACTCCTGGGTGTTCCTCTGCCACATAGTATCGTCTTCAACCTTGCTGGTTCATCGTTTATTGCTTTGCAAGTCCTTGTGATTGCAATAATCGGTGTTGTTGCTGGTGTACTGCACAGCAAACATATTTCTAAGTTTGCCGCCATCACACTCCCTATCCTACTCATTGGTGTTGCCCTACATACCTGGTCGATTCTTCCCGGCAAACCAAGTACCGTCCTACTGCCGTCGTTTAAAGCAAGTTGGTCAATAGCGCTCGATAGTATTCGCGAACCTCGTACTGCTCTCATCGGAGTCGGCACAGCTTCGTACTCCAATGCCTACCTACGATTTAAGCCACTCTGGGTAAACGCGACTAGTAACTGGAACATCCAATTTTCCCAAGCAGCCAACGCACCACTCTACCTTCTGACGATCGGTGGTTTTATTGGCCTGTTTACTTGGTTATTTTTGCTCGCAAGAATGTACGGCGCACAAAAATACACGCAAGCTAGCAACAAACCTGTTTTGTTTGCTGCACTTGTTTGTGGTGTGTTGCAGCTGTTCTTGCCAACAAATGTTATCGTCACATTTTTACAATTTGTGTTTTTGGCAGCCTACTTGGCAGGAGAATCAGAACATCATACGATGTTTAAACTAAAAGCTCCTTCGCTATCACTAATTACCGAGGGCGGCCAATCTCCTCAAGCTTCCAAAGCTGTCGCACCTATTTATATCATTGCACTACTCTTCGCCGCCGGTTTTGGCACACTACTCTTTTTTGTCGGCAAAGCATACGCAGCCGAACTAGCAATTCACCAAGGAACACTCGCTGCCCAAAGAAACGACGGCATCGCTGTATACGAGCAACACCAACGAGCTGTCACCATCAATCCCTATGTCGACAGCTTCCGCCGACAGTATGCCCTAACCAACATGTTAATCGCTGCAGCACTTTCAAATAAAACAGATGCAACCGAGGCAGAACAAGCACAGGTCGGCGAACTTTTGCAGCAAGCCGTGCGAGAGGCTCGTGCAGCCACCGCCCTTGATCCAAACGACTCGCAAAATTGGGCAGTCTTGTCTCAGATTTATCAAAATATGATTGGCATTGCTGATCAAGCTGAGGAGTTCACAGTTCAGTCATACCTGACTGCTATCGAAAGCGACCCCACCAACCCTGCCCTACGCATTACACTCGGCGGTATCTTTCTTTCTCAAGAACAATTTGCTCAAGCGGCAACCCTCTTCCAACAAGCTGTAGAGATCAAACCAGATTTTGCCAACGCTCACTACAACTTGGCGACAGCACTAATCAGACTCAATCAACTCGAGCAAGCAAGAGCTTCCTACCAGCAAGTCTTAGCTTTACTCGATCCTAGTTCTGAAGACTACGTTACGATCACAACAGAACTCGAGCAACTCGAAAAAGCCATAGGAGAACAAGCGGCGTCAGCATCTGCAAGCGCGAATCAAACAACACAGCCGAGCATAATCGATCAAAATGTCCCCCAAGCTGGTCAAGACAGAATGCAACAACCAACTGAAAATGATGTCGAGCTTTCCCCAGACACAAGCCTTTCGCCCGCTCCCGCTCAATAATTGGCCAATCGCAAACAAGCTTGATGCAAAAGCTGCAAACCATCGTGTGTTGCAGCACTCACAAGTATTGGTGATTGATGAGCAATCACTTCTTTTTCGAGTGCTGTAAGCAATTCTGGCGAATATAGATCCCTCTTGGTTATGCAAACAACCATTTTCTTTTCAGTCAAACTCACGTCATAGGCCGACAACTCTTTTCGAATGAGCAAAAACTGCTCGTGTAGGGCTGTTATTTGCTCTGAAACAGAGCGAATAAGAAACTCATCGGGAACTGACAAAACAAAGACAAGTCCGCGACAATGACGCACATGACGCAGGAAGGAAAAACCCAAACCTTTACCCTTGCTTGCACCAGCGATCAATCCAGGGATATCGGCGACAACCACTTCTTGTGACTGATCATCCTGAGATAACACTCCGAGTTGGGGTTCGAGTGTCGTAAACGGATATGAACCAATTGCTGGAGTTGCCTGAGTAAGCACTGAAAGCAGCGTGCTTTTGCCCACGTTTGGCAGGCCAATAAGACCAATGTCGGCCAAAAGCTGTTGCTCCAACACAAGCCAACGCTCTTCTCCTGGGGTGCCATACTCAGCTCGCAGGGGTGTTGTCTCACGAGAACTCTTAAACTGTTCGTTGCCGCGCCCACCAAAACCGCCCTGACAAATAACAATTTCTTGTCCAGACTCTGCAAGTGATGCAATCAGTTTGTAGCCAGATGTAGCTAGAGAAACGTCTGCGAGGACTTTCGTCGTGAGGTGTTTTGGTACTTCCGCAACGTCTGGCTCTCGAACAGGTATCGCCGCTCCCTCTCGCTCGAGCACAAATGCCTCACGCTCCACTGCCTTACTCGAGTTTTTTTTACGCAATCCATTGGCAAGGCGTCGTCGCTGAGCTACCTTGTTCTCACTAATTTGCCAAACATTTGTTCCGACCGGAACAGAAACGATTATGTCTTTGGCCGACGCTCCCGTGCAATTTTTCGCACCACCATCTTTGCCTGATTCCGCCGAGATTGTTTTGATACCAGAGTATCGCTTGAGCGTGCTTTGCGACCGCTCTGCCCGCAAAATAATCGAGCCACCACTACCACCCGTACCGCCGTCTGGACCACCTTTTAAAATATACTTAGAGCGACAAAATGAGACTCTGCCTCGACCGCCGGCTCCTGCAACAAATTGCAACGCAACAATATCAATCATGGCAGCATTGTACCCTACCGGAGAAAATTCTGTGGATTGAGGAGTGACCCACCCTGACGAATTTCAAAGTGGAGGTGTGTTCCTGTTGAGCGGCCCGTGCTTCCCATTTGTCCCAAAACATCTCCTCTATTGACGCGTTGGCCGCTTCGCACTTGAATAGACGACATATGTGCGTAAAGTGTTTGCATACCATTGCCGTGATCAATCATGACGCGATTACCGTAACCAAAGCCATCGAGCCAGCCTGCCTGAGTCACCACGCCAGAGTCTGCCGCAAGAATTGAGCCACCAGAAGAATTAGCGATATCAAATGCCTTGTGAAAGAAACTGTATCCTTGGGTAATTCTGCCTGCAGCAGGCCAAACAAAAGAACCAAAAGCCGTAACAGAGCCTGCGTCGGGGGTGACGCGAGTAACAGTTGGTCGAGAGCTACTTGCCACCACAGTTCTAGTACCATTTGGCACCATCAAAAATTGTCCCGTAGCGAGTTCGAATGTTTCATCGTTCAAAAAATCATTAAATGGGTAGTCGACAAGCACCTGGACTTCCGATCCTTCCAAATTGTATTTTTTGCCAATTGAAAAAATTGTTTCACCGCGCGCAACCTTGTGACGAATGCCATCAACCGGAAGAATCCGTAATTCATCGCCTGGCTTTATTTTACTGCGCTCGGTCAGATCATTTTCCCACAAAATTGTCTCTACCTGAAGACCATAGCGCTCGGCAATCGAAGACAGCGTCTCTCCTTCGACTACGGTATGAAGCAAAATTTCTCCACCACGAAACTGTCGCACTTCTTCTGCCTGTTGGGTATAAAAACTGGTGCCACTGGCTCCACTCTCAAGAACGCCAGACTCTCCTTCTCGTTCACTGCCTTGATCTGCATAGGAAATGACTTTGGGACCCAAAATAATCGTAAAAAAAATTAAACCGATTGTGCCAACATGCAGGAATGGCCGAACATACCGACCTCGCTTTTTGTACAAGACGTCGACAAGCACACCTTTAACTCCCTCGAATCGTCCAAACAATCTGTAGCCACGAAATCGCACATAACTCTTCAGAGAGTGAAAAAACACCAAAAAGTCTGTTGTAATGTTTCCAAAAGTTTTCGAGATTCGAGTGCGCATTGCTTACGACTTCAAAGAAGCCAAAAACTCTTTATTTGTCTTGGTTCGACGCAAACGATTGATGAGTGTGGCAGTTCTTTCATCTCGATCAAGCATATCAAGCATACGATGTAGTGTGGTGATCGATTGGTACTCGACTGAATCAAACAGCAAGTCGTCTCTGCGCGTACTAGAGCGTTGAACATCAATGGCAGGATACACCCGTCGCTCGGCCAGCTTGCGGTCAAGGTGTATCTCTTGATTGCCCGTACCCTTAAATTCTTCGTAAACCAGATCGTCCATACGAGAGCCGGTGTCGACCAATGCAGTGCCGATAATAGTCAAACTGCCCGGCGTCTCAAGATTGCGTGCAGCACCAAAGAACTTCTTTGGTGGGAACAAGGCTGCCGGATCAAAACCACCAGACAGAGTTCTACCAGAGGTGGGAATAGAGAGGTTGTAGGCGCGGGCAAGGCGAGTAATAGAATCAAGCAAAATAAGCACGTCCTTACCCTCTTCTACCATACGCTTGGCCTTTTCCAAAGCCAACTCGGCCACATGACACTGATCTGAAGCAGACTCATCAAAGTTGCTTGCCGCCACCTCACCAGTACCCTTTGTGATTCGCTCTATGTGTCTTTTGATGTCGGTCACTTCTTCTGGACGCTCCCCAACCAAAACAGCCAGGATATAAATTTCGGGATGATTGCTTGCCACACCAGAGGCAATGTCTTTTAAAATCGATGTTTTTCCCGCCTTTGGTGGAGAGACAATAAGGCTGCGCTGTCCTTTTCCGATTGGGGCAATCAGATCGATAATACGCAGCGCAATCTGCTCGTCGTTTGACTCGAGATGAATCCGCTTATCTGGATAGACTGGCACAAATGACTGAAACTTTTTTCGCTGCATCGATTGGTGTTCAGCTGCCGGCCTACCATTGACCGTATCAAGCTGCATAAACCCCCAGTATCGCTCGTTGTCTTTGGGTTCTCGCACCACTCCAGAGATAGAGTCGCCTGGTCGCAAATTGAATCTGCGGATAATTGCGGTAGAAATATAGGCATCCCTATCATCAATGCCACACATGCTCGCACGCACAACGCCATGCCCGTCGCGCGACGTATCGAGTACGCCAGTGAGCTTGTTTGTTTCTTGTGTTGTATTTTTTTGTAACGGCACGACTGGCACTACCTTCGGTCTGCCGATAGACTTTTTGATTGAAGGAGTCTCACTCTGGGTTTTTGTTGTCATACAGTATTCCTAATTTACTAAATGCTCGCAGTGTACAAAATTGATAAAGCTGGAGTATTGAGGCACAAAAGTTTGAAAGGAGTAGAACAGCCCCTAGTATGCCAGAATTAGAAGAATGTGTCAAAACAAACTCTTGTTCAGTCCTTGGTGGAAGCTCGGCTGCCTGCCCAACTCGCCGAACCTCCACTAAAAACTGAATATACGCTGTAATCGATTTTATTTGATCTAGTTACAACCAGAAAGATAGAATTTACAATTTGGCAGCTCAGCTGCTATTGTAACCGATGTTGTGTCTTCGCATTCTTGATTCTATCAAAGGTGAAGACAACGTATGAAAAGGCATTATTACTCGTGGTCTGTCCAGCGGTAATAATGCTTTTTTCTTTTCAAAAACATCATCCCAAACTACTGATTTAGTAAAGAGCACTTTGAGTACTTGCTATATCTATGTACACAAAGATATAGCAGTATAACTCTCGTCTATTTTAGAGTCAACCTATAGTTTTTGGTTAAAATATCTTATAGTTATTTTATGAGTGAATTTATTGAGAAAAATAAAAAGTTATCAACATAGATAATTACCAATTATAGAGTGTGAATAACTCAAAACAAGCCTGGTGAATTATTTACGAATTTGAAGCTCTTTGAGCACTTCTGCCACCGAACTATGACTCTGATGAGAAAAAATCCGCTCTACCCCCAACCGCTGAGCTGATTTTGCTCGGGAATCTGCGTATGGTACTGAGCGCACCTCGCCAAGCAAGCCGACCTCGCCAATAAATGCATAGGAGCGTGGAATTGGCTTGCCAGCCAAGGAGCTCGCTATAGCAACAGCAAATCCTAGATCTATTGCTGGTTCGCGTACGACAATACCTCCAGCTACACTCAAAAATACATCGTACTTAGAAACTGGCAATCTACAGTGTTTCTCGAGTACCGCTGCCAAGACTTGAATACGAGACAAGCTCACCCCTCGACCCACTCGTCGAGGCATTGCGAGATTTGAAGCAACAGCGAGCGCTTGTAATTCAATTAACAGCGGACGAGTACCTTCCAAAATTCCCGCCAAAACAGATCCGGGTGTGTTGTTTGTTCCCTGCTGAACAAGTACGTCGCTCGGATTTGGTACTTCAACAAAGCCTTCTTCTGCCATCCGAAAAACCCCAACTTCATCACTGGCACCAAACCTATTTTTGTAGGTTCGAATGAGACGAAGATCGCTGGTTCGCTCGCCAGAAATATCGAGCACCACATCAACAATGTGCTCTAACACCTTGGGACCAGCGATGCCACCCTCTTTGGTAACATGACCAACAATAAAAACCGGAGTAGTCTGTTGTTTTGCCCAAGCGGTAACTGCAGTAGTCACTGCCCGCACCTGTCCAACAGAGCCGACTGCACCGCTAAGCTCTTCGCTACGAAAGCTTTGCACACTATCGACCACTACTAGATCTGGTTTTAGTTTGTTCAAAGCTTGCAGTGCTGCGTCGATGCTTTGAGTAGTAAAAAAATGCCAAGATGGAGGAATTACTTTTTGCTTCGAGTTTTTTTTGGTTCCAGAATTCTGTAATCGCTTGATTCTTAGCAGGATTTGCTCTGGATTTTCTTCACCACACAGGTAGGCTACAAGGGGTTCTTTTCGAGAACTTTTTGTACTCACCTTCATTGAGAGCCCAATTTGGGTCAAAACTGTTGACTTACCAATTCCCGGCTCTCCGGACACAAGCATAACAGCGCCTTGTACAATACCGACATCGCTTCCGCTCCCGCCCAAAACCCTGTCCAACTCATCAAATCCGCTAGAAAAACGCGAAAATGAGCGGCTCAGGCGCTCGACCTCTGGTAGCGTGAGACTAGAAATTGCAGAACTTGCTTTCTTTCCTGCTGAGATAGGTTGTGTGATCAATTCTTCTACCAATGAATTCCAGGCACGACACTGTGCACACTGTCCTTGCCAACGAGCATTTTGCCAACCACACTCTTGGCATACAAACACAGTTTCAGCTCGTGCCATACGCCTCCTGTTGTTTTTGTGCTAAATGCAAAGTAGTTGAGATCTTGGGATTGTGTTTGTGCACGACTACTACTCTACCACCTATTTCTTGCATCAATCGTTGCTTTTCTCGCAAGTGAGGCGAGTGAGAGGAAACTGCAAGAATATCTGGTTTTAGTTTCTGCAAGAGCATGCGATGTTCATCGGGATGAGAAAATGACTGCGGTAAAACAAATACCTGTTGAGCCAACCGAAGCGACCGCAATTTTTCTACTCGCTGTTTCTCAGAATAAATCGGTCGATTGTGTCCCTTTATTTTTTTAACACGCTCATCGCTCTCCACACCTATCACCAATTTGGTACCCAATAGTTTGGCCTTCTGCAAAAACAGAATGTGCTCTTGGTGCAAACAATCAAACACGCCAGTTACTAGTACGATTCTATTTACTTTCATGCTATCTCTTGCAATAACTCTCGCCACCGCTTTGTAACATATTGTTGTGTATTCCTAGGATGAAAGTAGGCTTGCGAAAACACCACAACTTCGCGAGTCATTGCTGCATGCATGTGCCAGCGTTGCAGTATAAATGCCAAGACGTTAAGAAGCGAGCCAATTGGTGATAACAAGCTACCGATGCTTGCAAAAATCTTGATCTTGGCAGCAACACTGCATGCAGAAAATTTTTGCACATAAAATGTCGGCAAGACCTGAGACACCCAAGCATTTGCGAGCAAAAATTCCCGTTGAACTGCGCCTTGGTCATACACCCAATCTGCCTGCAGCACTTCATAAGCTGTATATAGGCTGCGCCTTTCTGGTGACAATACAAAGCGAGGTCGCTCAAGCCACATATTAAAGCACCAACCATCTGTGTGAGCGTTGTTCCTCGATCGATACATGCCAAGCAAAATACCAAAACCAACGAGCAGCGATCGAGCCAACCACAAGCTATTATGTTTTGTCACTACCAAAAAATCTAGGTCATCTTGCTCTCGCGCTTGACGTAAGGCGACAGACCCGGTCACCGCCAACCCCACAATCCAAGGAATTTTTTTACATAACCATACAACTTTTTTAATTTGCGACTGTTTCTGCTCTGCTCGCCGCTCTCGAGCAATTCTAAGAGCAATATCACGCTCATATCCAGGAAAAAACAAATAGCCGTCTTGATAGATAATTTTTTTTCTGCCAACCAAAACAAGAATTTCTTGCACAAACAGTTTTTTTGAGAATCGCTGGTGTGGCACTGTTAGCAACCGCAACCACAGCTGAGAAACACGAAGCGGATAAGAAAACTGGGCTGAGTACGAGAGAGTCAGCAACAATGAGTTTCTAAGCGTCATGCTAACATTATACGTGGTACTCGAAACACACTACTTTGCCGAGTATTGGGTAAGGGTTTGAGTCGTGCCTTGTTCTAATTCTGTCAGCACTGTGTTCATGCTGCTTGAACCAAGCAAGCCTGTAACTGCCTTTTCATAATAACCAATCAATTGATCATTGATTCCAGCATCAAATGTCGCAGAGCTTAGATACCAACCACTTGCAAACGGGGCGTCCTGCAAGTATGGTCGCATAAACTCATTGCTCGCCGCTTGATCAGCTAGATCTGTTCTTGAGTAAATTTCACCAAATGCGCGCAGGCCAGCTTGATCAGCATGTAGGCGAAGTTGAACCTCTTTGCTACTCAAATACTCGAGCAGTTTCCAAGATAACTCCTGCTGCTTGCTCTGCTGGCTAACACCTTCTGCCCAAAATGATGCCCAAGCGATTCTCGTGTCGCTCAATTGTGGCACCGAAGTAATGCCAAATTGTAAATCGGGGTTAATCGCTGAAATATCATGCGCACGCCAGGAAGGTGCAAACAGCATTGCCGCCTCACCTCGAGCAAAAGCGACAGTTGAACTGGGTAAAACACTATTCCAAACGCCATCGGCTTTCTGAAAATTAGTGTAAAACAAAAGTGCGTCTCTCCCTTCAGCAGAATTTGGTTCTGCCAAATCTGCTCCGTTTTGCAGCATCAGCAAAGCAATAATATCGGAAAAATGGTCAACATTGGTCGCGTTACCAAGCGCTACACCACCACGTTTTATTTCACTGCCAGACTTGATGGTTAGTTTTGCAGCCAAAGTGCGCAACTCAGACCAGGTTGTTGGAGGATCTACCGCAGCTGTTTGCAATGCTTCTTTGTTATAAAAAAGTGCCAAGCCATCATACATTAGTGGAATACCAACAAGCTGTCCTTGTACCTGGAGTTGAGCTGCTGCTGCCGGATAAAAAGTCTTTTGGTACTCTGCCGCAGAGTAAACTGATGCCGGCATACGTGCGAGCTCTGCCGATAACATTGGCGTCCACGAGGCATGAAATCGAAAAAGATCTGGTCCATTGCCAGAGGCAATAGCTGTTTGCAACCGCTGGCGATAGTCTCGATAAGATTGTTTGGTATAGCGTATAGAGACACCAGGATTGGCTTTTTCAAAATCACTCAAGACCTGCGTCATTACTTCAGCGGGTTCCCATAATCCCCAATACTCAAGGGTTACTGCCTGACCACCAGAAGTGCTCGGAGTGCTCGCGCCTCCAGCACTTGAATTTGCACCAGAACCAGACGAACTTGGGGGAGTAACCGAAGTACGTGAGCCACCACTAATTGCTCTGTATGCAAATACAGCTACGCCAATAACGAGAAAACCGATAAGAATAAATGGCAAAAACCGTAAAGGCGATTTTTTTAAACTAGCCAGTTTGATTCGAGACTGTGCGACAGTATTCTTAGTCTTTTCTGGTACTACCTTGAGCGAGTCTGGCGCAGATGCTTGCGGCAGGGCAGCAGCTTTTTTTGTCTCAACCGACTCCTTTGTTTCTGGCAAAATCGTATTTGGCACCTTAGAGCTAGACATAGATGAGAGTGCTGTCAAGGTGCTTGGAGGCAATTGTGTTGTTGAGGTCGATTTTGCCGCATACTCTGCTTGAGCTCTTGATGGTGGTAAAGCGCTAACTGTAGAGGAGGCTGGTGCAGCTGGGGTTGGCGTGGGAGTTTGTGCTTGAGTGGACTGGGTCCGCTGTATTGGCTGGGTTGGTGGCACCGGCTGTGGGGTGGTACTTGGAGCAGGCATTGCGCTGGGCGGAGGAGTTGGTTTTGGTAGTGCGGTGTTTGTGGTGTCGGGCATGACAATAAAACTTGGTCTAGTCAGGCGGGTAGCAATTTGCCACAATGGTAACTACTAATAACCACGACTCTCGAGAGACTAGCATAAATCATCATAGCACAAGAACAATGTCATTGTCGCCAACTTTTTTTAATCAGCAGTACAAAATTATACAAAAGATTGCTGCAATTTTTGCCCTACTTGTAGGACTTTTTGTCGTAGCCATCTTCATTCGATACCATCAAAAAATGTTGCCCAATGTCTTTATAGACGGACACAATATTGGTGGCAAATCTGCGCTTGAAGCACGCGAGTTGCTACTGAGTAGAGCTACTTTTCCTGAAGAACACACGCTCACTATACAAGCTGACAACGTCGTCGTTGCTAAAAGCTCAACCGAACTTGGCCTGACTAGGTTGGTTGATCAAGAACTAGAAAAAGCTTTTGCTATCGGCCGACAAGGATCATTGCTGCATCGCTTTGCACAGTTTGTTTCTGTTGTGTTTAGACCAAGAATATTCGAAACTCGACTGTCGTATCAAAATGAAACGCTAGAGAGTATGATCAAGCTCTTGGCAGAAAAAGTAGATCAACCAGGTCAGGAGCCAGGGGCTACGTTGCGCCTATCGGGCAACAAACACACTCTCGATATCTTCCCTGGCCAATTCGGTCGCAAGCTCAATCAGGCAGCCACAAAAGAAAGTGTTCTTCGAGGACTCAATACGGGAACATTTGGTATCACTGCCGTAGTCGCCTCGACAGCCGGTGAATTGTCTGATCAAGAAATCGCAGCAGCCCAGGCACGAGCAGAGAAATTTGTTGGAAAAAAAATAATCATAAGCAGCGATGAACAGCGGATAACACTCGACGACATATCACTCATTGAGCTGCTCGCTTTTCCAGACGGCGCTAGTCAACATAAAACAACTGAGTTGCTTGCCAACTGGGAGAGTGTTTTTTATCGCGATGCAGTTGAGCCAGTTTTTGAGTATGACCAAAATAGTCTGGTGGTTAGCAAGTTTGTTGCTCCGCTCGATGGCACAAGGCTGCTCGTTCGTGAAACCAGAGAGAACCTGCTTGCGGCACTAGCAAAAATTGAGTCGGGTGACGAAGCAGAAATACAACAAGCAAAATTGTCACTTCAGCGAACTGCGCCCACCAAATCGCTGGCAGAAACCAACTCTCTTGGTATCAATGAACGCATTGGCCTCGGTACCAGCGAGTATGCTCACTCAATTCCCAATCGTATTCACAATGTAGCACTCACCACAAACAAAATTTCCTTACACCTAATCCCACCAGGAGAACAATTTTCATTCAACAAAACTTTGGGTGATGTATCAGCTAGAACTGGATTTCGCTCTGCGTATGTGATTAAAAATGGCCAAACACAGCTCGGCGATGGCGGCGGTGTTTGTCAAGTCAGCACCACGCTCTTCCGCGCCGTGCTCGATGCCGGCCTCAAAGTAACGCGCAGACTCCCCCATAGTTACCGCGTCAGCTACTACGAACTCGACAACAAACCCGGCATTGATGCCACAGTCTACTCGGGAGAAACCGATTTCCGCTTTATCAACGACACTGATCACTATGTCTTGATTTCGGGCGAAGCAAATAGTGATAACCTCACGATGAAAATTGAATTGTACGGCACGAGTGATGGGCGTACGAGCGAAATTGTTGACCACAGCACCTGGAATCCGCGCCCTCCCCTACCCCCAGAATACATCCCAAGCACAGCACTACCAAAAGGCAAGTTGCAACAAGTCGACTGGTCTGCGCCTGGCATCAGCGCTAAGTTTACCAACATTGTGCGAGATAAAAACGGCAATGAGATACACAATGACACCTACACTTCGGTCTATCGACCATGGGCAGCTAAATTCTTGCAGGGCGTCTAAAAAATTATTTTGTTCGCTTAGCAATCAGATTGCCCATGCCCTCGACTGCCCTAAGCACCTCGAGTGGTACGGCAAAAATAACCGTATTAGATTGATCAGAGGAAATGTCGTTGATTGAGTTGAGAGTTCTCAAGTGGAGTGCGCCTGGCGTCGTTGCTAGCATCTTGGCAGCTTGCATGAGGTTCTCAGCCGCCATTACCTCTCCCTCACTACTGATAATGGTCGCCCGCTTCTCACGCTCAGCCTCAGCTTGCTTGGCCATTGTCCGCACCATTGTTTCTGGCAGCTCAATATCCTTGAGCTCCACTGCCTCAACGTCAACACCCCATTGGTCGGTTGTTTTATCTACCGACTTGAGAATCTGCTCAGCAATTTTTTCTCGATTAGAAAGCAGTTCGTCAAGGGTTGCCTCGCCCGCCACTCTCCGCATGGTAGTTTGCGCCAACTGCGACACGGCCCAAAACACGTCTTCTACTTCGTTGATAGCCTTAGCTGCATCCGCAATTTTGTAGTAAATAACCGCATTCATCTTGCACGAAACGTTATCTCTCGTAATCGTCTCTTGTTTTGGCACATCAACCGCTTTGGTGCGAATATCTACTTTACGAAAAGTCTGAAATATCGGCCAAATAAAACGCCAGCCAGGATTAATTATGCTGGTAAACCGCCCCATGGTGTACACCACCCCGCGCTCGTATTGATTGATTTGTTTGAGAAATGAGAGAAAGAAAATAACTACGACGGCGAGAAAGATGAGTGATCCCATGTGGCTCCTTGCTTTACTTAGTGTTATAGATAGTATAGCGCATGTTGTCCCGAGATATATTTTGTAGTAAAATTACTACTAGTATGAAAATTCAAACTATTGTGCAACCAAACCAAAAAGGTCAAATCGTTATCCCAAAAGCAATTAGACAGCAACTTGGCATTACTAGCAACACACAACTACACCTTGTATCCTCCGCTTCCTCCTTTGTCATTACGCCACTAACCAATACAACATTTCCAAAACTACTTGAAAACCAAACCTATGCCGATGTGTTAGAAGAAACGAAAGGCGCTTGGGCAAACGACTCCTGGCCAGAGACGCAAAAAAGCCGAGACAACATCGAGCGTATAGCTGCAGATAAGCCAAAAAAAGCATGGTAGTCTTGGACACCAATATAATTATCGATCACTTACGCTTGCAAGAAGCTGCTCAACAATCTGAATTAGAGTATCTAACAAGTAAATATCCCGATGCAAAGCTTGGCTTGTCGGTCATTTCAATTCAAGAGTTGTTTGAAGGGAAAAGTACTAAAAACGCAAGAAAGCTTGCGGCATTGTATAAAATCATCAAGCCCTTACTTGTGCTCGAGTGCGATACAAAAATCGCAAAACGAGCAGGAGAACTTGCTCGAGATACGTCTGTAGCGATTACTTTTGCAGACGCCGCAATCGCTGCAACAGCATTAGAACATAACTCTCAGCTGGCGACGCTCAACACCAAACACTTTTCTCACATCGCCAAACTTCGGTTGGCAAAACTACAGCAATCACTTCTGTTATTTTGATCTAGAATGAAAGTTTCAAAAGAAATCCTATAATTATCCGCTATTTGTTTAGAACGACGTTCATTCCACCTGCTACAATACCTCCATGCAAACGCGCTACATCCCAGAGGAACACGAGCAAAAAATCTATGACCTTTGGCAGCAAGCACAAGCATTCAATCCCGACCATAATAAGCAAAAAAAGAATGGAAAAACCAAGCCTTTTTCTATTATTATGCCACCACCAAATGCCAATGACCCGCTCCACATTGGCCATGCCATGTTTGTGGCGCTTGAAGATACACTGACACGTTTTCACCGCATGCGTGGCGACGACACGCTCTGGCTTCCTGGCACCGACCACGCTGGCATTGAAACTCAGTTTGTTTTCGAAAAAAAACTACAAAAACAAGGCAAATCCCGCTTTCAATTTGACCGCAAAACACTCTATCAAATGATTTGGCAGTATGTCCAAGATAATTCAAACACCGCGGTCGATCAAATAAAAAAACTAGGTGCCAGCTGCGACTGGTCGCGCTTCAAGTTTATGCTCGACGATGATGTGGTACGGCTGACCAAAGAGACGTTTACAAAAATGCATGAAGACGGATTGATATATCGTGATATACGACTTGTAAACTACTGCACCAAATGCGGCACTAGTTACTCGGAGCTTGAGGTTCAATCACTCGAACAAACCACCAACCTCTACTATGTGCGCTATCCCCTCCTCGACTCTCCCAAAGAACACATTGTAGTAGCTACCACCAGGCCAGAGCCGATCTTTGCTGACACACATTTGGCCGTCCATCCCAAAGATAAAAAACACCGGCAATTGATTGGCAAACAAGTGTGCAACCCACTCACCCAAAAACCGATGAGTATTATCGCCGACGAATTTGTCGATCCAAAATTTGGCACCGGCATCGTAAAACTCACCCCTGCGCACGACGCCAATGATTTTGCAGTTGCCCAAAAACACAAACTACCCGCACACATCGCGATCACTCGTGAGGGCAAATTAACTGAGTTGGCGGGCAAATATGCAGGCCTCAAGGTGGCTGAGGCACGAATACAGATAGTGGCAGATTTACAAACACAAGGATTGATAGAAAAGATTGATACATCATATAAAAATACTGTTAAGATTTGCTATAAATGCTCCCGGGTAATCGAGCCACTGCCCCTGCCACAATTTTTTGTTTCGGTCAATAAGCCAAACAACAGCTTGACTAAAGCAGCGCTTCGAGCACTCGCTAACAAAGAAACCAAAATCTACGGCGCCGGACGAGAAAAAATTCTCAAACACTGGCTTACCAACTTGCATGATTGGAATATCAGTCGTCAAATAGTGTGGGGAATTCGCATGCCAGTTTGGTACCAAACTGACGGGTACGAGGCAGCCATTACTGTTTCATTTTTAAACAAAAAAGGAGAATACACCTCTGGAACACTTGGGGAATTACTCAAAAAATATAGCATTGCCACCATCAAAAAAGGTTTGCAAAGTCTTTTGGCAGATGCGAGTGTTCCCTACCAAGTCGGTGATACAGCACCAAGCAACAGCCACAACTACCTCCCAGAAACAGATACTTTTGACACGTGGTTTTCTTCTGCCCAGTGGCCAGTCACCACCCTCAAGACTACCAAGCAGGGAGATTTTGCACGCTTCTACCCTACCACCCTCATGGAAACTGGCTATGATATTTTGCCCTTTTGGGTCATGCGTATGATGCTCCTTGGTATCTACCTGACCGGAAAATCTCCCTTCAGCGAAGTGTATTTGCACGGCCTTGTCCGCGACAGCCACGGCAAAAAAATGAGTAAAAGCAAGGGAAATGTCGTCAATCCCCTCGACATGGTCGAAAAATATGGTGCTGATGCGGTTCGTATGGCGCTTGTTATCCGCTCTACTCCAGGTATTGATAAGTCAGTTGGTGAGCGCGACTTCATTGCAATGCGCAACTTGACGAACAAAATCTGGAATGCCACCCGCTATGTCTTACTACAAGATCGAGAAGACTCCCCCACTGCTCCAGGTGATGTGGTGGTAGAAAAAAAACGTGCGCAACTGAGCAGCAAACTGACGAAATTGTTACTCACTCGAAAAATTGGTGTAGCCGCTGATGTCACATACGACGCATTTTGGCATTGGTTTTGCGACGACTGTATCGAGTCACACAAAAAGGCAGAAATCTCAACTACCTGCCTGAGCGCTACCCTACAAACCTTCCTGCAACTACTCCACCCCTTCATGCCGTTTGTGACCGAGGTCTGTTGGCGAGAACTATGCCCAGACTCGCTGCTCATCAACAGCGCTTGGCCCACCTAACGACGAGAAGCACTCAAGACTGCTATACTGAACCCATGAATTGGCTCGCCTCTCTCTGGCACTCAACCCAGTTAGTCTGGTCTATTTGTACTTTTCTCTCTCGTCTTTGCTTGGCTGAGCTGGCACAGCGCAAACTCCTACTTGTTTCAACGGGAGTTGTTTTGCTCGTAACTGCAATTGCGGTACTACAAGGAGTTAAGGTTCTCGAGACAGCGCTTGAATCCCCTGCTCCAGTTGTTCTAGCAATCCACACCGAACCAGCAAGTAAGACATATCGCCTCAGTCCAAGCGAGCTCAAAGAACAGCTGGATTTTTTTTTGGAATTAGAAAAACAACAACCGACTCACGCACAAACACTCCTCAACATTGGGATTATCTACGAAGCTCTTGGCAATACTCGAGAGTCTGAATACTACTTTAACCGAGCAGCAAACAACACTTGGTCTTCTCAAAAAATTATTCGTGACTAAAAAAACTTACTCTTTGGCTTGTGAAGTAGGTGCTTCTTGTGAGGTTGCGTCTTCGGTTTTAGAATCTGGCGTTTCTGGATGATTTTCAACATCCTCATCCTGAGCCACGGTTTCCTCTACAACTTCCTCTTTTTGTTCTTGCACAATCACGAGCGGTGCCCCAAGTTCTTCTTCTGACAACTTAAGTGCGATGCTGGCTCGATCAAACTGCAAATCTGCGACGCCAAGTGTTTGTCCAATTTCTGTGAGGACAGAGATATCAATGGTAATATTCTCTGGAATATTGGATGGCAATGCTTCGATTGGCAGCTCGTCTCGAACCAACAGCACGTTGGCATTTTTAACCTCACACGTCCCTATAATCTCAAGTGGTACGTCTGCTTCGATCTTCTCAGACAAATTTACACGTTTAAAGGTCACGTGTTGTGGCTCTTTTGTGACCGGGTGTTTTTGAATTTCTTCTAGTAAAACCGGGATTTCTTCTTTTGTATCCAAAACGACATACAAAAGACCCGATTCGAGGTCTTCTTGTTGCTTTTGTACTAGTTGTTTGGCACATTTTACCGAAATAGACGGTTTTGATAAACCAAAAATATTGGCTGGTATATCACCATTTTTTGCCATATTGCCAATAGAATCTGTTTTGATATCTCGAGATGAAACGTGAAATTTATAGGCCGCAGTGTTTTTTGTCATAATTTTTTGCTTAACGGAGGGTCCTGGCGCATTATATCACTACTTTCTTACACCAAGTGTAGAGCCTTACATTTAGAAGAATTTAGCGCCATACATACGGCTTTTTTCTTCTTTGTCACTAAAAATAATTGCTGTATCAGTTACTTCGGCTTGTGGCGCTATCTTTTCAGGCTGCAGCTCGGGTGGATACGACAAAGTAACTGCCAACGGAGCCGCGTTGGTGCCGGGTTGTTTTTGATTGAAAAAGACGTATGCAGACGAACCACTCTTGGTGGTTAGTGGGGTAACGTATTCCAGTTGTGTTGTCACAGAAGCTCCAACTGGTACTGTGATTGTTGCGCCAACCAAAGTACGACCGTGTTCTCGGCTAACGACTAAGTTTTGCACCGAAATAGGCGATCCGTTGACAAGTAATTGAGAAAATTCGGAGTTTGGTGCTAGATAATAGCGAACATATGCCTTGTAAGGACCCTTGGGCCAAGAGTTTGATTGGGCGGTGTTGTTATACTCGACAATCCGTGTGTGAAGTGCTTGGGTCGTGCTGAGTGCAACTTGATGTGAAATAGCTCTCGTCAGGTAATAGTTGGCCTTATTAACCCCAACATTGGCTTCAACTTGATAAAGTGGATCAACCACACAGGTGGTAGCCGTCAGCTGTGAAGGGCAGGGGGGGTGTAAGATGCTGCCGCTCCAACCCAGGGCCGTAAAAGCAGACTGCTGTGTCTCGTCGGTAAACGAAAAAAGAAGGTGTTGCCCTTCGGCTGCCAAGCGAGTGCTTTGAAGTAGAGTAGGAAATTTCTCAACTGGCGCTGCAAGAATTTTTTGCAGTACTCGGTCAAGTAGGGCAGCAGAGTAGTCTTTGGCACCACTCTCTGGAACCAAAACGGCTTCTGAATGATACTCAAGTCGCTCAAATAAGTTTTTGTGGGTTATAACCTCGTTATACTCTGGCAAATCTACTGGTCCAAGCGCCTCGATTATTTCTGCCATTCCCTGGGTGTCGAGCGCGAGCACTCCAGAGAGCTGGATATTGCGAGCGCGATCAACAAACCATCGAATTGTGGTGGCAGTACTTGGAAAATCAGGGTCCCAATTGGCATCACGAGCAAACCAATTTGACTCGCCCAATAATCGCTCTATGTCCTGCGGCGGCGTAACTACGCCGCCAATAGCAGCGTCTAGCTCGTAACTACCAATTGTTTGTACATCTATAACCGAACCTTGCGCTAGGGTGACAAAGGCAATGCTCTGTAAAAATCCACCAGTAGGACGTAACTCTTGGCTATTTTGAAATAAAACAGCGTAGGTCTGCTTGCTTCTGATTCCACCCATTGCAGGAAGTAGGGGAGTAATCTGTTGGCTTAAGGCTACTTCGCCTCGTAGTTCAAGCAGGGTGTTGGTAAGTTTTGTCTGCAATTGTTTGTGTTCCTCTGTCTCACTCAAAACACCGCTTAATTCTGATTCTAATGTGGCAAGTAATTCATAGCTGCTTTGCGACTGAGTTGTGGCATTTTGGGCTAATAGACTTAGATCGCTATCAGTTTGTCCAAACAAGTGTTGTACAAGAGTTTGTTCTGTTTGACGAGCTTGTGGCACAAGCTCTCTATATGACTGAAGCACTGCTGCCACCGCAAGAATTTTTTCTGCTTTTGAGACGAGTGCTATATCAAGAATAGAACCATAGCTGTCTGCTTGTACAGCTAAAAGCGAGTTCCAACGCTGACTCCAACCTCCTGTCTCAGCTTGTTCACCTGAATCAGAAAACAAGTTGGCAAGTTCTTGTAAAACTGTTCGCTCGGTCAAAAAAACGCTCAACCAAAAAAACCCGGCTAAAAACAAGGTTCCCAAGGTAACTCCGGTTGAAACCAAGCCGAGTAAAAAAAGTGCGGTGTTTTTTTTCTTTTTTTTAGAGATTTTTTTCTCAACTGTACTCACTTCTTTAGAACGAACAGCTTGGTGCTTTTGATGTGAGAGAGTAAACAGCGAAGTAATATCCGACACTACGTTGGTCGCTACTGATGGTGAAAATTTTTTGACAGCTGGAGGGGGTGCGGGCTCAGGATAAGTAGCAGCTTGTGATTCGACTACTTCGGTCTTCTTTTGTTCGCTTGCCAAAGAAAAAAGTGGTCGCCAGTGTTGTGGTGAGGGGAGTGTCTTAATATATTCGGTACTGAGACTTTCTAAATTTATCTCTACTTCTTCGACCACAACGTAGAAAGGAATTGTTGTGGTTGTTTCAACTGGTGTAACACTTGTTTGTAACTTACACTGATGGATGCGTGAATATATCTCAATCGCCTGGGCAAAAAACGCTGCGCCAGATACCTCGGTGCCCTGAATTAGAATACTTGATCGAGTGGGGTGAAAAATCGCTCGTTGTATTTCTTCCAATGACACCGACAGTTTGGTTGGAGCAATACTCAGTTCTGGAAGTAGAAGTTGTTGCGCTGGCAGTTGTGAAAACACCTCAGCCAGTGGTGAGACGATAGGGATATCGATACAATCTCGCAAAAAAATACACTGCGTGTTTGGCAGTAGATAATTAAGCTGTGACAAGAAATCTGCCTGAAGGTGGCTGACTTTTTGCCAAAACTGCAGTTTTGGTGCGCTCGAAAAACAGGGCGTAATTACAGGAACAATGCATTGAGCCAAGACTTGTTGTGGGATGTTTTGAGCAATTTTTTCGAGTAAATTTTTTTTGGTTGGTTCAAGCAAAAAAATTGTTTTATAGGCAGTTTCACACAAAGAGACAATGGCGGCATCTCTAATTTCGCTAAAACCAAAACTACGCACCGTCAAGCCTTGTGTTTGTAGTTTTGTGGTAATTTGCTTCGCGAGTAAAGTGTCATCGCTAAAAAAAATCACTTCAGGCTGATCGCTGATCGCTTGCGTAAGGAGGGCAGACATATCTTTTAAGAAGTATAGTTGAGCGACTAAGGTGCGTCGAGTGCGGTGTTGACTAAACCATCAGCATATGAATTTTTTTCTCGAGGAATGTGGACAAAAGTGCAAGGAATTTTTAGTTCATCAAGGGCCTGCCAACATGTTGTTGCGAGCTGTTGTAAGTGTGGTTCTTTAATCTTCCAGCGGCGCGCGAGCTGTTCCACCACAAGTTTTGAATCAAGCTGCCACAGTACTTGCGTTACCCCAGAATTACTCTCCAAAAGCTTTTGTAATCGTTTCAGTCCTTCAATAACTGCAGTATATTCAGCTACATTATTGGTTGTTTCTCCCAACAGCTTGCCAAACTCAAATACAATTTTCTTATCCTGATAACACACAACGCCAACTGCCGCTGGACCTGGATTACCTCGAGATCCGCCATCCGAAAACACGCATAGTTTCATGCTTGTTTGCGCTGGATACTCAGCCGTCGGTCTCTACCACTGCCAGTCGAAACGCTTTCTAATTCTGCTGCCTCCGGGATTTCCGCCAAGGCAGTATGAATAATAAATCGCTCATAAGCTGGTAAATAAGAATGAAAAGTGTACACCGACTCACCTTGCAACACTCGCTCAACCGCTAATTTTGTCAATTCTTGTAGGTGTGTCTCTCGTTGTTGGCGATAATCATTTATGTTTACAATAATTTTTTCATCTGCAGATTCCTGAAAAATTATGCGCAATAATCGTTGTAGTGAGTCGAGTGTCTCGCCGTGAAAGCCGATGAATAAGCCCGAGTCTTCTTCGGGAACAGTGAGTGTAATTTTTTTAGTATTTTCAACCTGCTCTTCGGAATACGAGACAGAGTCTGTGGTTAGTCCACAATGTTCACAAAGTTGTGTCAAAAAAGTTTTTGTCGTCATGATCTAGCTCCTTGTATCTTCTGTAGTGCTCCAGACACTTGTTGCTTTAGACTATCAAAACCTGAAACATAATACTGCTGAATAATACTAAAAATAGTCGTTACAACCCAGTAAAGCGCGAGCCCTGATGGAAACTGTAGCGCAATAAAAGCAGTAAACAGCGGCATCATAAAAACCATTTGCTTCTGCATGGTTTGTGCCATATCTGCAATACCTTCTGGAGCCGGCTCTTTTTTGGTCGACTTGTGCTTTTTGGCTTCAGGACTCTTGAGCGGCGCCATCATAAGCGACAACACCAATTGTGTTAATCCTGCAAGTATCGGCAAAATGTACAGTGAGTCGGGATGACGCAGATCGAGCCAATAAAAAGTTGGGTTGATCGTCACGCCATTACTAACATCATGGCCAAGAAAATCGAGGAAAAACCTATATAAAACAATCAGAATAACCAGCTGGATAATTTGAGGAATGCAACCGGCTACTGGATTAACTTTATTTTTTTGGTATAACTCAAGTTGTGCTTGCTGTATAGCTTTTTTATCTTTGCCATGCTTTGTTTTGAGTTTGTCGAGTGCTGGCTGAAGCTCGCGCATTTTTTGCATTGCTCGTTGAGACGAAAGACTGAGGGGAAAGAGTAGTGATCTCAACAAGAGGGTAAAAATAATGATTGCCCAACCAAGATTGCCGGTTAGGGTATAAAACTCAACGATGCCAAAAGTAAAAAGTTGTGTAATCCACTGCATAAAAGTTATATACAAGTTACTAATTGTTTTCCTGCCTGGAGCATTGCGCTCCATGAGTGTGTTCGCACTGCAACAAGCATGCGCTGCCCACATGTTGGTGTATGTTTGCAAGGTATTACCACGCCAAACATACTTGTAAGCACAGCTTGACGAAATGCTCTGGTAAATGAATAGAACGCAAGCAACATTATTTTCCTGTCGAGGAGTATACCTTGTTCGCTTTTTCTTGCAACTCCTGAACTACTTGTTTTTCTGGCAATCGAACAAATTCTTTTTTGAGTACGAGCACATACTCTAGCGGAGCGAGTAGAGAACTTCTAATTGCCCGCCCGCAGCAAACTCGAGCTTTGCGCAAAATCACTTGTCTTCTCGAAGCGAGCGGCGCTATCTTTTTTCCTACTACCACCGCAATTTGTGGTTGTTTACAAACTTTGTTGCGAATAAATAAGCTGTATCCGGACAAAGGAAAACGGACTGCTTGAGAAAAAAAGTTTTTTTCTTGGCGCAAGCGCAATCGATTGCGTTTTTTAAGCATAAACTACGAAACAGCGAGTGAACTGCGACCTTTTGCTCGACGTCGCTTGATTGTCGCTCTACCACCAATAGACCTCATTCTTGCTAAAAAGCCATGTTTTCTGACTCGTTTCTTTTTTTTTGGTTGAAAAGTTCTTTTTGACATAGAGTGCGAATTATACCACTCGAAATGGCATAACGACGTAGAGAAACGATGAAAGCGTTTGAGAGCGAAAAATCACTGGTTTTAGTGCCTCAGTCATACCAAGACGCAATTCTTGTGATGAAAATTGTTTTAACATATCAAGTAAATACACAGCATTAAAGGCTATTTTCAATGGATTTCCTGTCACTTTTGCTGAGGTTAACACTCCTTCAAACGAGCCCTCTGTTGTCGTCGGGGTAGAAATCTCAACTAATTCAGGTGAAATACGAAACTGCACTATATGTGAAGAACCGCTGGTTAACACGTGTGCTCGTCGCACCTGCTCGAGCAACTCATCGGCTTCACAAACAACTTCTGTCGTACTTTCACTGGGAATAATCTGTTCGAATGGTGGATACTCCCCCGTAACAAGTCGAGAAAATACCAATACGTCGCCAATTTTTGCCAATACTTGTTGTAGCTTACTCGAAACGAGCAGCTCTACATTGGATACTTCCTCTGCCTGGGCAAGTTTAATATATTCAAGGAGTGTACGGGCGGGGGCTAGTAGTGTCTTTGCGTGTTCTGACTCGGTGGTTGTACCAAACACAGATAAACGAAAACCATCTGTACCAACGGCGCGAAAAGTAGTTGTTGTCAATTCGAGTTGTACCGCCGTGAGCACTGGTCTAGTAATGTCTTTTGAAACACTTGGTAGTACATACTGTTCAACAGAAAGTAAATCACTTGTGGCAAGCAAAACACTTTCTCCGCTTACCTCGGGAAATTCTGGATATTCTTCGAGTGAGAGGGTTTGCAACTTCACCTTACTTGCGCGAGACACTAGGTTTAGTGTTCCGGCTGTTTCTGTTACCACAATCTCGCCTTCCGGAAACGAACTGACGGCAGCTAGAAGTAACTTACCCGGCACTACAACCACTCCCTCTGATTCAATCTGAGATTCAAGTGGCGCTTGAATACCTAGATACAGGTCTGTGGCTGTAAGTATTACTCGATTTTTTTTTACCAAAATATGAATTGCAGCCAAAGTAGGTAGTTGTGGTTTATTTGGAAGTACTCGCTGCAACTTTTGTAGTGTTGTGTGAAATGTTGTTTTGGAAACTAAAAACTTCATGTGTGCATTGTACTGTATTTATCCAGTTCTAATTAGTAGTCATAGTAGTAGTAGAGAGCAGATACTTTGGGTATAACAGAGTGTTTTAGCCAAGTAGTAAGGTGTGGATAACAAATGTACAACTGCGGGGAAAAGCTTGTGAATTTGTAGGGAACAATTGTGAGTACTTGTGAACACGTAGTAATTATTATCGATTTTTATACCAACTTTATTAACAGTAATACAAAGATATCACCAAAGTTATCAACAAGGACTAGGTGGTTTGAAGAGACTTGCGAATAAATGATATTTCTCGCTGTAATTGTGTGTCTCGCAAGAGTTCTGCTTCAATTTTTTTGACGGCATGTAGTACGCTTGTGTGATCACGGTTTGCAAACCAACGACCAATTTCTACTAATGGGAGTGAAAGCTCTGTTTTGAGAAGATACATAGCAATATGACGCGCTGTAACCAGATTCTTTACTCTACTTTTGCCTTTGATTGCTAATTGTTTGACAGAAAAGTGAGTCGCGACAGTTTTGATGACTTCACTAGGAGATTTTTTCAGCACGCCTCGCTGCTCAAGTGGTTGGGAAGTTTTTATAATCTGTTCGATTAGTTCAAGATCAATTTTTCGACCTTGCAACTCAACCGCCGATCGAATCAGGGTGATAATACCCTCAATTCTTCGAGCAGAATCAACAGTTTCAGCAATTTTTTTGGCAAGATCAATGGAAATTGTTATATTTTGAGCTTGGCTTTTGAGTAAAATTATGGCCGTTCGCAGTTCAAACGACGGTTCTTGGATATCAATCATAAGTCCGGCTTCAAATCTCGACCGCAGCCTATCTTCGAGTAGTCGAATTTCTTGTGGGGGTCGGTCTGAGGTGAGCACAATTTGATGACTTTTTTTGGTTAGGGCGTTGAACGTGTGAAAAAATTCTTCCTGTACTGCATTTTTTCCAGCGATAAACTGGATATCATCAATAAGCAAAACTTGTGCTGAGCGATAGCGATCTTTGAAAACACCCGCTCTTTTAGTTTGAATCGCCTGAACAATTTCATTAGTAAACTCCTCACCAGTGCAGTAAATCATGCGAGACTGTGGGTTTGTTTGTAGAATATTATTGGCAATAGCATGCATCAGGTGGGTTTTGCCGACGCCGACGCCACCATAAAGAAAGAGGGGGTTATAAGAGCTTCCTGGCTGATTTGAGACTGCTGTAGCCGCTGCGTGTGCCATTTCATTACTTGTTGAGACGGCAAAAGTTTCAAACGTGAAGTCGGTACGCAAACCAATTTGTTTACTTTTTAGTGCAATCCGATCCACACCAGCAGACTCGATTGTATTTGGAGAAAAGAGCTCTTCAACTCGAGGAGACGGCGAAAACTCTGGTTTGGTGAGGATTGGTCTTGAGGAAGGGTTGTTGCCCGGTTTAATTGTTTTTATTACTCCAGCAGTGTTTTGTGGCAGCGAACCAATGTAGTAGGAAATTTCTACTTGTCTTTGAGTGAGTTCAGACAAAGTTTGTGTTAATTGGGTATGAAAGTTTTTTTTGACATTGGTTGAGTGAAATGCCGTTGGGCTTGTAATGTTTGCAACTGCCCGAGACAGATCAATATATTCTAGGTGGGTAAGAGGATTTGCCACAATCCACGTGTTATAAACAGCCGCACTTAGGTCTTTTTTGAGTTGTGCACAACATTGTTGCCACACGCGCGAAGTTTCTTCTGGTGAGAGCGTACGAGATTCCATAATAACTGGGGCAGAGCACTTAGTTATACACAGTCTTTTCCACAATTAGCAAGTGAGAAAACGAGTGTTAGTTTGGGGGCGGGGAATAGTCATCAATACTACTCGACAGACTTTCTTGTGTAACTGGCGATTTATTTTGATTGGTTGCTTCTTGGGAAGCAACAAGCGTGCGTTGTTTGTTTTTTCTAAGAATCTCTTCCGGATTGGTAGTAATAATCCCGTGCTCTTCTGGCGAGGCCACCACACGAAGCGCAACGTGATTTTGTCCAGCAAAAAAGATACCTTCACCAATGTCGGCGGTGATGAGGAGTTGTCTTTCTCCCTGAGAAAGGTAGAAAGTTTCGGCCAGAACAGGAATAGAGGCGGTTGATTGTTTCATCAAAAACTGAATAGAGGCATTAGAGATAATAGCCTTGCCGTAGTCGTTAGAAACGAAGTCTTCAACATCTTGCGTAATAGTGGTTATACCAAGGTAGTACTTGCGGGCTCGTTTTACCATTGAGTAAATAAATGAGGCCGAGTCTTTGCTTGTCATGAAGTACCAGGCTTCATCAATAACCAAAATTCGCTTTTTGAGATTTTTCTTTACTTTTGTCCAGATATAGTCGAGTATTATGTACATAGCAATTGGTCGCAGACCCTCCTCCATTTCTTTGACCGAAAAAACAGTGAGTTGATTAGTAATATTAAAATTGGAAGGTTGATCAAAAATGCCGCGGAATGAGCCGGTGATAAACTTTTCGAGGCGTGCAGCAATGTTATTGGCATCCTCATTTTCCATGCCAATGAGTGCCTTATATACATCCTCCATGAGGGGTGGCTCGAGTGTTTGAGTGGCAGGATCAGGAGTAATTCCTTTGGCTTTGTAAGCTGCCACAAGCGCTCGATCGAGTAGCGCGTCTTGTTGTGGCGTCATCTCGCCGAGCATGACTTTGAGCAAACCGTGGAGTGAGATAATTTTTTGTCCTAGCTCATTTTCTCCCTCTTCATAAATATTGGAGAGATCAAAGGGGTTGATGCGCGCTTTTGAACTAAAGGTGAAATTGAGGTACTCACCACCAACTGCTTTGGATAATTCTTCATACTCATGCTCTGGGTCGAGCACGATGACATCAATTCCAAACATAAGTTGACGCAAAATTTCGAGTTTGACTGTGTAGGACTTGCCAGCACCAGATTTGGCAAAAATAATCATATTGGCATTTTCCATTTCAAATCGATCAAAAATGACAAGCGAGTCGTTGTGTTCATTGATCCCATACATTATGCCGCTCTCCATCGTGAGTTCAGACGAGGTAAAAGGAAAGGTTGTCGCAAGCGAGGTGGTATCCATATTGCGAGTTACAAGCAGCTTATCAACACCCATTGGTAGTGTGGTTTTGAATCCCTCATCCATTTGGAGAGTGGCATTTTTTGAGACGATAAGCAATGAACCAAGTGAGGATTGAATACTCTTGGTGACTCGGTTCAGCTCTTCGAGTGATTGGGCGGTGACAGTGACATATAAGCCAAATTGAAAAAACCGCTCCGAACCTTTGGCGAGCTCTTCGCGAATAAAGCGAGCGTCCTCGAGCTTTACCTCGGTATTGATGTTACTGATTTTGCCCGCTCGTAAGTCAGATTGAATTTCTGCTTCCATCTCGGTAATTTTGCGTTTAAGGTTGTCGAGCACTTCTCCAGAATCAACTGGAAAAATAAACATAGAGACGTGCATTTGATGGGGAAAATTGATGAGCGGACCAAGCCAGTTTGCTGGAACACTGCGGGGATAACCGGCCACAAATAGGGTGCGGGTGTATGTAGAATTAATTTTTTGGTAGGTAAAATCTACTTCAATAGCCTCGGGTGCAATAATATCTTGAATCGTCACTAGACCTCGAGAAAATTCTTGAATTTTTTCGAGCGAGCGAGCCGCCGCGTTATCTTGCAAAGAGCGATCTGCTTCTTTTGGTTTTTTTGCAAATGGTAGGAGCGAGCTTAGACTGGGCATTACAAGCTATTGTACGCAACAACCCACAACAATGAAAGTTGTGGGTTGAGTATTGTTTATTGGCCAAATCCTAAATCTCTGGCAGTTGCGCGGGTGTTGCTGGTTGAACCGCAGTATCAGGAGTAGTTGGTGTTGTTGCCGCTGGTCCTCCTGGCGGAATTGGTGTGATTGGCGCCTGTCCCATAGATTGAACACTTGCGTTGAGATCTGCTTGTATTGCGCTCTCGTCTGTGGCAGTTGGGGCAGGCGATACAGCAGGTGCTGTAGCAGCAGCTGGCTCTGGCGGAGTGGGCGAAGTAGGTTGAGCCACAGGTGTTGGTGGAGTGGGTTCTGCAGCAGCTGGCTGCGGAGTCACTGGCGTCGCAGTTGGTTCCGGCACGGCCGTGGGTGTTGGGTTGGTTGGTGTTGGAGCATCCATATGTTCTCCTTGAATGCGCGCGTGTACTAGCGGCGCGCTATAACTACTACTTTCAGCGATGTGCTGCCCTTCGGCAGCCTCTGGGTTGTACTTGATATAAAACAATTGGATAATTTCTTGCGTAGTCAGTTGGCGAGAAAAAAGGCCGATTCGCGCAAACTGTGCTGCAAGATGATCTCGTTTTGGCTCAAGCAGGTTTACCGCTTTTTCAATGATAACAGATCTCTCCATACTTTCGATCCCCGGCGATTGTTTACCAGGCAGAACGCTTGAGGGCGCGATCATACCGAGCTCTAGCGGAGTGGCGGGGATGACGACATAAAACTTTTTGTCGAGCACATTGCGATCGTGGATGAGATTGCCAACAAACTCTCGATATGCACGAATGCGACCCTGCATAATGGGCGAAGCAGTTTCAGACTCTTGCTGCTCGAGTAAATGTAGATAGGTTGTTACATCTTTGGTGCGCGAGTTGATAACAATTTGAATGGGATAATTGATTGAGTTGAGCAGGCCCGCGTAGGCATACATAATGGCGTCCTGTTCTGATTCTGCAAGCAGGCCAAAGTTCATCGCGTCGACGATCATCACTAGTGAAGTAGTGCCGTCTTTCATCAACAGTAGGTCGTTGGTGATGTCGTAAATATCCAAAAACGATTGGGTGGTGGTAATTGTATCGGGCATGCAAGTTTGTCTCTGTGTAGTATCGTAGCGTGTTTCAAGGCAGGCGGCAAGTTATGCGCTGCTTCTGATTTCGATTGGATCAACTGGCTTGCCAGTCAAAACAAAACTTTGGGCTGGGAATTGCAGCCGATCTTTTTCTGCCTCAATCACATACTCGCCGTTTGCCAGAGGAGTGGTAATAAAAAATTGACCCAAAGCATTGCTTTTGACCGCGCGCTCAATCGAGCCGCTTGCTGTGCGAATTTCTACAATTGCGTCGGGAATCAGCTCGTTTTGTGCAGAGAGAACCATGCCAACCAACTTATTTGGCACGCTTGGTTTGTCTGGAAATGGCAGACTCGTGTTGTAAGTGGCCGCTCCCGCTGCGGCAGGTCCAGAATCTGCTTCGCTTTGATCGGCAATAAAAAACTGCTCTTCTGGTGCAGACGAAGCAGTTGCTCTCTCTAGAGATTTGTTTGCTTGGTTTTTTTCTACAGCAATAGAGTCGGTTTCGGGCACTTCTATGTTTTGCGCCACCTGTTCTGTAGTAAGGTACATAGACTTTTTGTTGCTATTAGTCGTTTCTTGAACCAAGTCTTGCACGCCCCGAGCCTTCTCTACTGGTGCGGACCGAGCATCTCCTTGTGAAAATATAGTAAAGACTTGGTCAAATGAAGCATCTTGTCTCATTTCTCTTACCCGAGTTGTGAGGTTGGGTCGTTGGGTTATTTTTGGCTGTGTGCTTGACATATCTTTTGGACGTACATGGGTGGCGCCAAATAACTTTGTAATTTCTTGGATTTGAGCACGTTCTTCTACCAATAGGTCGTCGCTAGGAGTCTCGTATTGTGTGGAGGAGAGGTATTCTCTAATTCGCTGTCGACGCAGCGGGGTGAGGTCGACCTCATCTTCTGGAGCCTCGGTAATTTTGCCTGGTTTGAACAAAAATACATCGGGAATTTTTTCTTTTCGTTTCCAATAGTACTGTGTTGGCTTGTACAACACTTTAAAAAACGTGATGATCCAGTGGTCGATTGGACGCTCTGCGATCGGGACAAACGCTGCCAACGCCCCCAAGCCAAAGGCGACAAACATGAGCGGCCACTTGATGACAGGAAAAAGATTGGTGCTATAAATAATAAAAGCAATTATGGCGCCAAGTGCGAGCTCCCCAAACTGCTTGAGCGTCATGCTGCCAACGATGTGAAAGCGGTAACCGGTTATGTCTTGTGGGATCGGATGTTCTCGCATACGGGTTATTTCATTGTAGAGGTAATGAAGCAAAGAGCCAAGATCAATAGAGAACCATTTGATTATTCTGGTCCAGAGCCAATTTCTGAGAGTGTATCGCCATATCCTGCCAAAAACTTCTCTTTCGTGGTTGGTTCAAAAAGCCATTTTTGTTCGACAATGTCGCCGTCTACATGGGCTACCACTACCAAGCCAGCTTCCAAAAATACATGCGCTCGTACCGAGTCGGGCGAGCTAGAGTCATACATAACCAGGTCGGGCTCACCGTATTCTGCCGCATATTGTGAGACGGTGTGTTCGTGATCTGGTAAAACAAACTCCTTTATAAACACTACCTTATTTTCTTTACTAATATACAACTCGTTTGGCAGTGCAGCGAAACTCGATTGATAGAGATATTTTGTGTCGCCTTGTTCGGTTATTGCGCTTTCAATAGGCTCTCCAAGCTCTTGTTGTTTTTTACTCGAAAAGGTGTTTCCTGGCATGAGTGCAGAAAAACTAGTGGCAGTTTTTTCTGGTTTTGGTGTGAGAAGCTGTAGTATTGCAGCGCTCGCCAATAGGATAAAAGCAGCTGCAGCTAGCGTGTAATACCAGCGAGCAAAAATCCAGTGAGTTGTCTGCAAATTATGCATATTAATATTCTATACCCCCAAAGATGTTATTTTTAAGCCAAGTGTGTACTTTGGGGTGTTTTTGTTTTAAGTTGTAGTTTTTATAATTTGTAGCATAGCGAGCAATAGCTTCGGGAAATGCCTCACCATCCGAACAAGTGCTTCCAGGATAATCAAAACAGGCATAGAGATTTTTGGGAAGTAGTGTGGTAAAAGAAGCGCGCAGCCCTGCGTTGCGATAATCAATGATGTGTCCTAGTTCGTGAACAAGTGTGTATTCGGTACCAACTACATTGTTAAACGTATCTGCGTAAAAACCAATTTTGCTATATCCCATGGCCCAGCCATAGTAGTTATTGGGGTTTTTATCAAGTCTATAAAGAGTGATAGGCCCTTTGGCGCAAAGCAAGCTGGTAAATTGTTCGTTGGCTCCAACAGTATTGCTATAAGCAGATAAAATTTTGTTAAAGTCACTAGCAGAGTTTTTGTCGTTCCACGACATAGAATAGATTGTTCCGAAATTAGTTATAAACGCCTCCCCCGACTCTCCAGGCACAAAGCAACCCACCTGTGGATTGCCGACAACAACTGACTCTAGCGCCGTAATACTTTCATTGGTGGCAAGCTTGGTGCCCGCAGAATCATACACATCAAAGGTGATAGTGAGTGAATTGATGACCATAACATCACTACCATTTATTGTGACCGAATAGCCTACCTCTGCAGGGCTAGTTATAGATTCGGTGGGAAACGATCCAAGTTCGAGAGGTGATTCAAGGCTAAGGTCGCAACTATTAGCTTGAGTCTTATCACAGCCCTGATATGAGAAAACATCTTCAACCCGAGTGATCTGCAGACGGTATTTGCTTTTCGGGGCAAATTCAACTGTATATGTTACCTCGCTTGGAATATTAATGGGAAGCGTATTGGGATTAGCTTTTTTGGTGAGTGTGGCATACTTTGAAAGTTCTGCAGTTGGACCACCCAGACCCTCCGATGGCACATCAACCAAAAATGCGCCGTAAATTATAAACAAAACTTGAATTGATAAAAATAAGCCAACTCCAATACCGAGAAGAGGGGCAGCGGTGGCAACAACTGTGGCGGTAGTAGCACCAAGTAATCCAGTAAGAGACGAGGAGCCTGCTGCGGTTGTGGCGGCCGTTGGGTCGCCTTGGACAAAAGTGCTACCCGAAGCCGGTGTCGCCGCTGTTGCAGTTTGGTTGGCGGCAGAAAACGACTCTCCTCCAGTACTCGAGACGGAATGCGCGGCAGTGCTTGAGTTTGCAGCGCCCTCTGATCTGAGCGCTCGAAGCGAACTAGTACCCGATGACGACAAGCTTCCGGCGGTGCTGCCAGAAGTAGAGAATGGTGAAGTGGGAGCATGGGGAGTCCAGCCCATTAGGCCAGTCCATTGACCTCCAAGGCCAGGAATCATTGCCCCAACATTTGCTCCAATCAGTGCGCCAATCGGTCCTCCAATAAGCCCCCCAGCTATGGCTCCGAGAGCTCCACCATATGTCGTCAATGAATATAGTGTTTTTGCAACAAGCAGAGCTCCACCACCAAGCACAATTTTTCTTGCTGTTTTATTCTGTAGCAGCGTGAGAATTGCTGCAGCAGGCAGGCCAACACCGGTTGCAGCCAGCCCTGCTTTCGTAGCAGCTCCTTTCAAAAGATTGCCTGCCAACTTTTTTTTGAGTTTTTCCATAGCTGCAGATCGCAGCGAGCTCGCAAGCGAACCAGCTCGACCAGCAAATTGTTGCGCAAAATTGCTAGCATACGGATCAGCACCTACTAAAGCATTTGAGCCGCCTTGCACCAGTGCTTCATTCATGGTTACCAGATTTTGAGCTGGAATCGGAGCTTGGCCAGAATTGACCGCTGCGATAATTGTTGCTTGAGCCGAAGCCTTTTCTGCAACCTGCAGACCAAGTTGAGCAGCAATTATTGCTGCTTGTTCATCCTTGATGTCTTGCATGATTGCCGCCACAACTTGTTTGTGTAGCTCAGCTGTTTTGACTTGTGCAATGACGAGGCGATCGAGTGTTTCAAGCTCACGATCAATTGTTTGAAATTGTGCTGTTTGATCTGGCGTTAATTGGGGAGACTCAGACCAAATTCCAACCAACATTTTGCGAATCTCAGTATTGCTCAAGGCAGACAATTTATCTGGGAACGGCACGGCGCTAAACGCAGCATACTCACCAGCTGCTGCAGAACCCATGAGTTTCGCGTACACTTGCAGCTGTGCGTCCTTGGGCAGTGAACTCCACCAAGCAGCATGGTTTTTTTCAACAGGCTTCGTCGGGGCACCGAGGGCTGCTATTGTTGTTTCTGTGTCTGATTGTGTGGTGGTTAGCAGTTGTCTTGACAGTGGTACTGCCGCCAACACAGTCTCAGTTTGTTTTGGTGTGGTTGGTAGCACGCCGCCCTGGAAACCACCAGCTGCCAAAAATTCTGGATTACCAGCCATGCGCAGTTCTGTGAGACGCAACTGCATTTGACCGCGCAAAGTTGTCAGAAAGAGCGGAGCTGTTTCGCTTGTCAGCGTGCCGCTGGCTAGACCAAAAGCGAGCTCAAGTCGATCGATAGATATGCTCTCCACAAACTCTGGCGCCTTGTCCCCAAACTCAAGAATCATCGCGTCGATGGTTGTGATCGTGTTTTCGATGACTACGGCAGTTGCAGCACCCTTGAGGGTATTTTGCAACTCTGTTTTGAGCGCATCTTTGGCAGACAGTGTTTTGCCCAAAATGCCATTGCGGTAGATATGTTCAAACTGGGCTGCCTCAGCGGGGCTTGTCTGAGAAATAAACCAGCCATAGTCGATGAGAAAATTGGTAATTTCTGGATATTGTCTCTGTAGGTTGCTGGCAAAGCGCTCGTAAAGTGATCTGAGATATGCTGGATCTGCTTGGGCCAAACGAAGTTGGGTGGTGGTTAGGCTAAGTGTCTCTTGTCGGGCAAATTCGGCAATCGCTGTGTGAATGTTTTGGGCAGATAGATCAAGCTCTGGCGAAAGCTGGTGCAAAAAAATGCGCGTTTTGCGAAATATTTCGTACTCTGCGTGTGAAGTGAGGTACTCAAAAGCAGACTTCTGCAGTTTGCTCTCGGGTTCTAGCAATACTTGTTGGTCAAGCGGCGAAGCTTCGGTAGTAATTGGAGCAGGTTTTGTCTTGGGGATTTGGGCAATTGTCGCTGTTTGTTCAATATGAGAGATAATCCGCGAAACTTGGTTCTCTCCGAGAATATCTACAGCTTGCTTGAGGCTTTTTTCTAGTTCAACAGCTCGATTAGGGCCGACAACCACCGCTCGGTCGCTGGCTGCTGTATACATTTGCGTCAACCTATTTATAAGATTTGCATTTGTGTGTAAAGCAAGTAAAAATTGTTGATAAATTTCGCTTCGAACTAGACTGTCACCAGCCGATGCCACAGCCAACTTTTCTCGCAATTCGGGGTGAGTAGCAAAAAAATCAGTAATTTCTGCGATCAAACCAGGTTCGAGATCACTCCACATCTGATCGATCTCTTTTGTGGTTAGGTCCCCAACAATATTTTCAAAGAGTTCTTGTTGTAGTTTGATAAGTAGGGTTTGTTGCTCTATTTGCCGCTCTCTAATACCAAGCTCCTCTGCAGGAGTTCTTTCTTTGGCCGTCACTGTTTCGCTTGTATCTGTTTGAGCGTCGGAATCTCCTCCCTTACCACTCGCAGCATAGGCAGCTGTTATTGCTTCGAGTTTTTCGCCAGGGACTGTAGCGCCAGAAGCATCGGGGACAGCTGCCGCTGGTTCGTCAGTTGGTTCTGGTTCGCCGACTTTGAATGCATGCCAAATATCAGCGAAGAGCTCGCGTTGCAGTTTGGCAATTTTTTCTTTAGCAAAAAAATTTGAAATCTGGTTAGTACCAGCCTCTTCGCCGAGCTCTTTGAGCCAATACCACTCATCAACCTCGCCAAATTCGCGCAATTGTTCGCTTTGTTCCCAGCTCCAGAGTGTTTTACCGATGTCACTGGCAAGCTGAATGAGGTCGGCCATAAAGAGGCGAGTGCGTCGCTCTGCTTCTGGTACTTCACTGTATTGTCGCTGGTCTTCGGTAGTTAACTCTACCGCGCCTTGATCGAGCAACCTAATGATTATTTTTTGGTTATCTATCAAGCGATACTGTGCATTTATAAATTTGGTGAGTCGATCAAAGACAGCTGCCAGCTGCGGTCGTTCTTCTGGCCTATACACACCAAGGCGCTTAACCTTGTCGAGTGGAATGATGTTTGCTGATGAAAAAATCGAGCCAAATGCTTGTCGAGCTTGGTCTTTTAAATCAGATCCCGTTGTTGTGGTAGTTTGATCTCTATCAGAATCCGCCATACCTTGTGATTATACGTGGTTGTGGGGGATGACAGGAAATGCGAAATCTAATGGGAAAATAAAAATCTAATGCAAACCCCATTGCACTGCGTCGAGCCCTGAAGCTCGATCACGCCAAAGTAATCATTTCTCAGACGAAAAACGGCACGATCGAGATAGAAATCCAGAGCAATCAGCAGTCATCAAAGAACAATTTTGTTTTCCCCACCCGCAGTATCGCAAACAGCAATACTACAGCAGCAATGAGTTGGATTGGCGAGAGGAAGATTTTGTAGACAAACGCATCAATAACAATTGCCAGTAGCGGAAAGGTAAGCTCTAGAATAGTTGCTACTTTAGCTTGCGTCCGCTTGAGTCCTTGGTAGTAGATGTAGAGAGCCACCATGCCAGTCGAGACTGCGATAAGCGTGAGCATGCCTATTTGTGGCGGAGTGACTTGAGCAATGCTCGACGATTGTCCAAATAGTAACAGCGCACCACCAGCCAGAGCGGTAGTAATAAAAAAGCGCAAGCTGGTGCTCATGGCACCAGATTGTTTGGTAAGCAGAGATTTTGACAGTGTTGTGCTTGAGCCCCAAGCCGCCGCGGCACCCAGGGCCAAGAGGGCAGCGTGCGCAGTGCCAGCGCCAGTGTTGAGGTTCACTACTCCGCCTGGGAAGGTGACAAAATAGGCAGCCACCAAGGCGACTCCGGCCCAAATAACAAATGATTTTGGCAGTGATTCTCTGAGGAAAATCCGCGCAGTGGAAATGGCAAACAGTGGTTGGAGTTTCTGCAGCAAAAACACCACACTGAGCGAAATAAAGTTGACCTTAACCAGCGCAGCCGTAAACCAGAGTGTGCCAAGCAAACCACTGAGGAGAGCCACCGCCGCTGCCTGAACCAGGCCGAGCCGGGTGATTTTTTCTTTGTTTAGCTGGCGGACAAAAACAGGCAACAGAATAATACTACCGATGAGTGTCTCGAGAAAAACGATGGTAATAGGCGGCAGTGAGTAGAGGCTTCTTCTGAGCAACCCATCCAGCGCCCAGAGCGTTGCGGCGAGGACGATCAGCAGCGAGCCGGTGGGGAGCGGTTGTTTGAACTTCAGAAGTTGTAGTGTAGCTTGAACAGATGATTGTTTCTAGTAGTGTGATGTTTTTTTATCTTGGGTTGGTTTAGCCTTCTCCACATCCTCCGCCAACTGCCGCTTGAGTTCTGCAAGTTTATAGACACCAATTTACGCGTTCTTGACAAAATGTTCTTTTTAAGGAACAATTTACTAGTGAAGAAAACCGTAAAGAAGAGTGCCATTTCGCTAGCGGAGGTATTTGGTCATTTTACCCCAATTCAAGAAGAACGCGTTGCAAATGAGGTCTATAGATATGACTTGCTTTTGCAATTGCGCGATCTGAGAAAGCAGCTGGGCTTAACCCAGGCGGAGTTGGCGCAAAAAGCTGCTATGCCAAGAACAACAATTACAAAGATTGAGTCAGGCAGTTATAACCCGACGATTAGCACACTGCTTTCGCTTGCATCTGCGATGGATAAAAAATTACAATTGAGGTTTATTTGATATTTGCGTCACAATTACAAAGACGCACTGATGTATCTGGGTGTTAAGCGCTCTAAAGTGATAATTGATTTGTTGCGACTGTTAGCGTTGCAAGTCGGCAATGAGGTTTCATACGCAGAGCTAGGAACAATTATCGGTATTGATAGAAGAACTGTACAGTCGTATATCTCTGTGTTAGAGCAAGCGTTTGTCGTTTTTACTTTGAGCGGATTTAGTCGCAATCTGCGGAAAGAAGTCGGCAAAACACAGAAGATTTACTTTTATGATGTGGGGGCGAGAAACGCACTTTTGCAGGCATTTGCACCACTGTCGCTGCGCAATGATGTGGGCGTGCTGTGGGAAAATTTTTGCGTGGTTGAGTTTCTAAAAAAAGCTAACCACTCTAGAATTTTCAGCAATCGCTATTTCTGGCGTACATATGACCAAAAAGAAATAGATTATATTGAAGAACGAGACGGAAAGCTTTCAGGCTTTGAGTTCAAGTGGAGTTCAAAACGAACTGCAAAAATACCTCGAGATTTCTTGAACGCATATCCGGGAAGCACTGTTGAACAGGTCGACAGGGGTAATTATTGGCGCCACTTGTTATAAGCCCACAACCCTCGCCACATCCTCCGCCAACTGCTGCTTGAGCCCATCGAGCGAGTCAAAATCTAGGGGTGGTCGCACAAACGCACCAATCTGAAACTCGATTGTCTGGTCATAGATTTCCTCAGCAAAATCAAAAACATGGATCTCAAGCACGTTGTGTACTTCTTTTTTTACTAACCTTGGGCCGTAGTAGAGCGCGCCTTTGTACCGCCTGCCTGCAATCTGCACGAGCGAAGCATACACACCAGGTTGTGCCTGTAGGGCCTTTGGCCAGAGGGCGGCGTCTAGATTGAGGCTAGGGAAGTTGATAGTACGGCCAGTTTGGTCGCCGCGTAGGACGGTGGCAGCAATCCAGTCGTCAGCAGTGGTGTTGGTCGATTGCGAAGTCATGTGGGGGTGATTATACCTGCAGTTGTGGTTGGTGGTTGGGCGCTTGATACACCTGGTCTGGCTGGGGTATAATTTGGGGTATGGAAACTAATGAAGTTGGTGTATTAGGTCATCGACAGTATGATCGCAGAGAACTGGTGGAAGAATCTGTGCGGCGATTGGAGGCATCCGTTAATTCTTTGCAACTCACAACTGATCACTCAACACAACGGAAAATTGTAGAGGGACTCACGGATTTTCCTGAAACTAAGAGAATATATATTGCAGCAGCAGCAGCAGCACAAAAACTTCTTTCTGGGGGCGATATTGGCCAGTTGCTTGAGTCCATTCAGCAACAAGTTGCAGAAAGAATAGGAGTAATTCTTGACAAGCTTAATGAAATTGCGGGCGCAGCATCTCTTGGATTTTTTCAAGAGCTGGACGGGGACGAGATTTGGACAACTGAACAACTACTTTATGAGGAAGAGGGATTGCTAAATTTATTGATAGCAGAGTTTTTAGAAAAAAATCTTGTTTCTAGCGATGGAAGCGCAGTATCGGAGCAAAGAAATGTTGCGTCCGAATATTTTGAGCAGCCAAAGCAATTGCAAACTCTGATTGAATCCAGGCTAAGAAGTATAAGGATTGCTATCGATGAAAAAGATATCTCAGCTGCTGCTAGAATTCTTGCAACTATAAGAGACTTTCAATATGATGAGCGTGTCTCGGTTGAGCTTAGAACAACAATTTCCTCTGTAGCTCAAGAAATAGACAGTAAGTTTCAAATTGAGTCTCAATTAGTAGGAGTCGTTGACTTAGCTAACTGGAAAAAAGATGATCACCCAGTTTTTGCTTTAGATTTAGAAAAAGTTTGTGTTGAAGTATTAAGTCAAGTTTCTGGGCAAAGTGTGGGCGACCTTGACTCATTAATAAATCTAACGCAAAAACTTGTTGATGCAAGACTACTTTATTCAAGGTATTTAGAAGATCTTGACTATGGTTTTTTTAGTTCAGTCAGAAATAGGCTTGAAGCAATTGACCACCTAAATGAAATTTATATAAAAGGGAAAACTGGATACTTGACTGCAAAATCTCAACTAGAAGCCCAAATTTTAACGATTTTGGAGGCATCAGATGAAATCATCTCTTTAAGAAGCGAAGCTGCTCAGGCAGAAGCGATTCTTAGTGCGAGAGTGGGTGTTTATGACAAACAAAGTATTGTTGAACGTGAGAAAAGCTTGGGTAGTGCAATTGACACACTTCTCATTCTTGTAAAACAAGATAGCACTACAACATCACTTTTGTCTGCTGAAATAGAGCGAGCAAAGTCTCTTTTTAAAGACCTAAGAAATAAGGCACTTGAGAATATTGAGAATTTTGAGCAATTTGTTTCCGATATATCTTTAAGGATTGCTCAAATTGAGAGTGAGGCGCCGTACTTAATGACAAAAGAAGACAATCCTTTGGAAACTTTTGATAGTTTGTACGAATCGATTCGCCAAGCAAGAGATAGGAGTTTTGACAAAAACGCTATTAATGATCTTGAGCAATTAGTTTTGAAAGCAGATTATCGAAAGACAAAGGAGTGCGCAAACAATACTATGACCGCATACGAGGGTGATGATAAAGGCGCAGTCGCCTTGGTTGGAAATGAGGTAAAGGATGTTATTTTTGGTCAGAGAATTTTTGCAAGAGTTAGTCGGATTGTTGGAGCCATTCATCCAGATGAATCTGCTAAATTTGTAGCCGACTTTGAAGAGTTTAAAACAGATTTAGGTCTCAGAATGGTGGTTTATCTAACAGAACAAAGCGTAAATTCAAGAATTATGGGTTGGGGATCGGGCGATTCTGTTGTGCCTAAAGACTTTCCCCTTGCTCTTAGCGATCTGTTTGCGATTGAGGGAAAGCAAGCGGAACAATTTATTAGAAGGTCAACTAGTGTGGTGGGAAAACCAGCAGAAGTTCTTTACCGAGAGGAAATTGAAACAAATCCAGTTCTGGAGAAGAGGAAGATTGTGATGGCTGATTGGGAAACCAGAAACCCGAAAGAAGTTGAAGTAAACGTGACAGCGTATGGTCAAGTTATGAGGCATTTAGACGCAATTTATCGAGGAGATCATGAAGATGAGTTTGGACTAACTGGACAATCTCTGAACTTCAACATGGATTTAATTAGACGTACGGTGTTGATATTAGAACAAAGAAGATTGGACAACAAATTTGAAGAAGATCTTGTAATTGCCAAAAGCAAAGGCAGCCCGCTTCCTGAAAGAACTAATCAAAAATACCAGAGCAGAATAAATGAGAACCACGTTAAACGAGCATTTTTGCTTCATGTGTTGTTTCTGAATCAAGCTTGGTTGGCGCCGAGTAGCTCGTTTGTTCCGGATAATATTTTTTATGCATTTCGTTGGTTAGACTATCTTGACAAAGAAATTCTACAAGGAGTTCATGGATACAACACTTTTATAACAAGAGTGCTTTTTGGAGCGTTGGGAGCAGAGAAAAATTATGCATTAGATGCTCCAGAGCAGGTGGTTGGTAAGTCAGGTGTTGTAGAAACATTTATTTCAAATCTAGTCAATCCTTCAGAGGTTAGAAGCAAAATCGAAGAACGATTCATAGAGAAGGGGCTGTATGATAGATTTTGGTATCTTGTTGAGCTTCCACTCATTGACGTTAAACCAGATGACCAAGGCAAATTTACTATATTTCAACCTCCCCTAAAGTATTTTATGTCAAGAAATGGTGATGGGAGCTTCCAGAGGTTCGCTCCTGAAGAGAACGGCAACTTAGGTAAACTGGTTTCTTTTTCTGATTATGTTGGTGAGGATGGCGAGCTGTATTACGAACTAATGCCTTTTTCTACATTAAGGCCACAGCAAGATGATATAAGAGCTTATTACAATAATGCAAAAAATATTCATGATTTTCTCGCTGGAATTTTGAAAGCCGAAGAGGAAACCTTTGCAGTCTCAGGTGTTCCAAGATCAAAACTTGCTGGATTAAAGAAAAAAGATAAATATGCTGTAACGACTCTTCCTGAGTTTGGCCCCGAGATTTTGGCGGGTTTTCTTAATGGTGACAAGGTGCGTGATGCAGTGATTCATGTAATTGCTTTCGCTTCCGCAATTTTACAGCTGAGAAATGGCAAGGAGATGAATGAGGTAAAAAGATGGATTTACGGATTACAAAATACTCTTTTTGACGAAGAGCAAGAGGCTATAGTCGAGGCATTAGAGGCAGGTTTTTCACAGTCATCAAGGGTTAGAGCGATCGTAGACGGAACAATAAAACAGATTAACTTTTCCAATATCTTTAAGTAAATTTTGTATTAAATTTAGCCACACTCACACAAATTTTCGACTATAAGTAGTTTTGTATCAATTTGTTTGAAACAAATCTCTGTATTTTTTGCCAATGCCTAGGCCAATTGATAAATAATCCCTACTTTTTTTTGGTTCTTGTGGTTTTTTTGATAAATTCTGTCTCAGATTTTTGAAAGCTGGTTTTCTATTCAGATTTCCTAAAAAAAATTTTTTCAATAGAGAAGAAAGTTTCATTTTGTTCCGTTCTCGGTTGGTTATTAACTAAACGTAGATCTTTGCTTAGAAGATATACCATCACCCTGTTTTGCTTGGGATGACTCTGGGTGTTTGATATTGTCTTGAGATTTAACTGCAGCATCCCGATATGCGTCTGCATCTTTTCTGCGAATAGTCTTATCAATTGCAGTTTTAACATCTTCGAGCTGTTCTTTAATATAGGCATCCCGAACTTGGTTTCCAGTAGATTTTAAAGTGTTAATAGCAAAACCCGGGACAGACGGCGCCGCTTGAAAGCCAACTCCTGATCCAGCTATAGTCGCCAAATTTCTCTTCCATCCTGTAAGCCCTGCTTTTTCGGCAAAGTTTGAGCCCAATTTTGCTCCATAGTAAGCACCTACACCACGAACTGGCAGTTTTGCACCCTCTCTCATTATTGATTTTGCACCATATTTACCACTCCAAGCATCCTTCATTCTACCACCCGCCCACCCAGCAATCTGTTCACCCAACCCAGCTTTGGCACCCAGTGCTTCTTTGATTTTCTTCACCACTTCTGGCAGCGCAAGGAGCAGGGCAAAGCCAAGCAGTGCACTCGCCACACTCGACTGGCCACCACCAATTAGAAACGGCGGCAAGAAGCCACCAGAGCGCACACTCGAGCCGGCACTGCCAGCTTGGGTAAACTCATAAAAAAGCACGACAACCAGAAGTACGGTGGGGAAGGCAGCTAGATTGCCAATCATGCTTTTAATCCAGCCAGCAAAGGCATTTTTGCCAGGAATAGCTCCCATCATCAGGTAGATAGGAGCGGTGACGACACCAACCACGATACTGGCGTACGATTTGAGTAGTTCAAAAAAGAGTCGAAACAGGGCGATCACTATTGCGACCGCCAAGACAAGTGACAAAGTGAGACCAGAGATGATTGATACTAAGCCCGTGACTGCATTGCTGGTACCAATAAGTCCTACGATTACCTGGTTTACAATGTCAGTCGTTTGTCCCAAATTTCCTGCCGATTCTTTGAGAAGTTGTCCACCAAGTTGAAAGATATTCATACTAATGAGGCTTGACGAGGCTCCGCTATCAGTAGTGAGCTCACCAAACAATCCTACGATGAGGTACATGCTTAAGTACATGAGGTCAATAAGAAACCCCGAGATCGCATACGAAAAAGTGACGAGAATCAGGCTAATGAGGATAGAGGGAATCGCTTGTTGGGCAGTGATGGCCGCTTGGCCGCCCACCTTGGAGCGAAACATAATCATAAAGCCGATGACAAGAAACATGATTATAAAAAAGAAGTAGGCAAGGTTGCGAAACTTCTTCCAAAGATCAAGCACCGGATCAAGAGCGGCAAAGCCGAGCCCTTGGGCATAAGCTGGAGTTACGCCAGCAGATTGGGCGACGTCTGCAACAAAGCGGCTGGTCCGAGCGGGTGGGTAGGAGTACATACCGGCGATGAGTTTGGTCATGCCGCCCATGAGGCCGGTGTTTGAATTGACAAGCATTTCTGTTGGTGAGTTAGCACTCACCTCACTTGTTGCTTGATCTTTTGTCGGCTGGCCCAAAATATCATGGATCCACTCCATAGCGACGAAGCGGGTGGTGTTTTTGGTCAAACACTCGAGGGACGGGCTATCACAATTTTCGGTGGCTTCTTTGTAGGCGGCAAATTCTTCGGTGCTAAATTGGGCGTAATCTAGCGATGCTGACTCGCCTTGTTGTGCATAAATAACATTCGGTAAAAAAACCATCGAAAACAAAACGGCGGTGGTGAGAATCCGCTTGAGCATTCCGGTATTATAGCAGGATTGGGAGGGGGGAGAGAACGGGGGATTTGTATACGTTGCTAATAAAAAGTATGTCTGGTTATAACGTGCGTCTTTGCATCAGGATAGCGATTGGTAAATGCTGTAGAAACTGAACCACTCTGCATTTTAACTTCTGCGCCAATAACTGTGTGGTTATTACTGAGAACAATATCTACCTCAGCACCATTATTTGTCCGCCAGTAATTGAGTGAGAAATCACTTTGTTGATAAGAAATGTTTTTTTTGAGTTCCGCAATTATAAAATTTTCAAACAGCGCGCCTGCATCCGACCGCACTGTGATGGAGTCATAGTTATCGATCAGAGCATTACGCAGGCCCAAATCATGAAAGTAAATTTTTGGCGTTTTTCCTATTTCGTTTCTTTTGTTGTTTGCATAAGGAAAGATGCGAAATACAATAAAACTTTGTTCAAAAATGTCTATGTATCGCTCTACTGTTCGTCTATCTAGAGATAATCTGGCGCCGATCTCTGAGTAGTTGCAAAGATTGCCGATCTGATACGCGAGTAGCTCAAGGAGCGATTTTGCTTTACTGCGATTGTCGATGAGGTTTAGCTCGACTATATCTTTAAAAATAGCGCTTTCAGCCAAATTGAGTAGATATTGTCGAGGTTCTGGTAGGTTGAGCACATCAGGATACAAACCGTAAAGTAGAACCTGCTCGAGCAGTCCTGATGGGGAGAACAGATGCTTGGGAGGAGTTGTTTGTTCTAGTACATTGGTCAGTACAGAGTGATTAAGGACGGTCTCTATATTTTTTTGCACAAGATACTCAGAAAAAGTGAGTGGAAATAAGTTGTATTCGATTTTTCGACCCGCCATACTTTCTGTCGAGTTGTTTTTTATGTGGAGTGCGGATGAGCCGGTGACAATAAGTTGCAAACCAGGGACCTGATCGTAGATGATTTTAACGGCCCTCCCAGGGTCATGTAATAGGTGAAGTTCGTCAATAATGAGTTGTTTGGTGCGACCAATAGCTTGCTTATAGGTTGAGATGTCATATGTTTCAAGAACATTTTTTGTTTGCTCGTTGTCGAGTAGGATGTAGAGCGCATCTGGAAACAGCCGCCTGAGCAACGTTGTCTTACCTGTTTGGCGTGCTCCAAGCAGTACGATTGCTTGTTTGTAGTTGGAAAAATGAGAAAGCAGATTTGCTTCTAAGTGTCTAGTATATTTCATATTTGACTAATTGTACATCCGGATGCACAAAATATCAAGATAAAAAGTACATTCATCTTTATTTGTACACACAATGTGTTGACATCTCACAACTATTCTGTAAGATATAAACATGCAAACACAGAAAACACCAACTGCAAAAAGCATCCACATCAATATTCGTATAGCTCCAGTCCAGCGAGACTTGATTGACCAGGCCGCTCGAGTACGGGGCAAAACACGCTCAGAATTTATTTTAGATGTAGCTGCACGAGAAGCCGAGAGCGCATTGCTCGACCAGCAGTTATTTTTGTTAGATGATACAAAGTGGGAGGAGTTTGCCGCAATTCTCGATGCTCCTATCCGTCATCCAAAAGCACTTCAGACATTGCTAGCTACTCCAGCTCCATGGGATTGAGACCAACCCTACTCATCAAATCATACAACTTATCCGATTTTTCCTCTGGCGATCTAGAGTTGGATCAGTGGTTGCGGCGCAGAGCACTGCAGAACCAGCTTTCTGGAGCATCGCGCACCTATGTTGCTGTGGCAGAGAACAAGGTAGTTGCCTACTACTCACTTGCTAGCGGCTCCGTTATGGCTCAAGCGACTCCAGGTAGAGTGAGGCGAAATATGCCCAATCCTATTCCAGTGGTAATTTTGGGCAGACTGGCTGTTGCAGAGGTATGGCAAAGCAAAGGGCTTGGTAGGGCATTACTTCGGGACGCTATTCTGCGAACGTTGCAGGTTGCAGAAAAGATTGGTGTCCGAGCGATCTTAGTTCATGCTCTACACAAGGAAGCTGCTGCTTTTTATCTACATTTTGGTTTTCTACCATCGCTAATTAGTAAAACTGTTCTCATGCTCTCTCTCAAATATGTTCGAGCAGCTAGTAGACACCTCCCCATTGATACACTCTGAAATACATGGTATACCACTGATATAGTTATGATTGATGCTGCAACGCTGACTCAGTTAACCGATTTGGTCGCACAAGCCAACTCCATTTTTGTTATTTTCCCGAGCACTGCCACACCAGACAAGCGAGCCGCTGCCGAGGCTTTGGCAGCAAGTCTGGCTGCCGCCGGAAAGGAAGTGCGATTATTGAGTCCGCGCCAACCAGAAAAATCACGCTATCCTGAGTCTGTTGATACAACTATTTTGACCGAGCTTGGTAACCAAAACTTGGTGCTGAGTTTTGCGTATCAGCCGGAGCAGGTGGACAATGTCAATTATCATATTGGCGAAGAAACAGGTCGTTTTTATCTCACTATCAAACCACAAAAAGGTGAGAGACCACTTGATCCCGAATCAGTCGAGTTTTCCTATACGGGGGCAGAGGCAGACCTGATTTTTACCGTAGGTGTCAAAGAGCTAGTTGAACTCGAGCAACTCTACATGAGCTACGAAGATGTCTATGCCAAGGTGCCAATCATCTCGATCACCACGCATGAACCAGCGTTTGCTACGCTGAGTATAAACACCGGGAGCGCCGCGAGCGTCAGTCAGGAAGTGGCCCGGCTTATTGCAGATCTTGGGTTTTCACTGTCAGCAGATTCTGCCACCCAACTACTTTATGGGATTGAGATGGCAACACGAGGTTTGGCGTCGCGTAGTGTTAGCGCCGAAACGTTTGAAACAGTGGGGCAATTATTGCGTCAGGGCGCGCGCAGGGTTGGTTTTGAACAAAAATCTACTGTGTCACAACTAGAGTCGCAGCCTGAGGCCACAAAAGAAACGTCAACCAAGAAGAAACTCCTTACCAACTCGACTGCATCATTAGCCAAGAGCATGTCGATTGCACGCGGCTAGGCTTATCAAGTTGCTCAGCTAATTTCTTCGTTGTGGACAGCTTTCCCATCCTGCCTGAGGATAGTTGGCAGGATGCGATCTAGGAGTTTTGGCATCTGGAATGATCTCTCTCAGTTTTTTCCACAATCTCCAGACGTACTTTCCTTGCTCGATGTGCGCATTCCAAATCTGACTATATGGGTTATCACCATTGACCGCAAAGACGCGTGCAAAGCTATTGAGATTACCTGGATACCGCTGCATACCAATCCACATAATTTTGCGACAAGCTGAGTCGGCGGCCGCCTGGATGTTTGTTGGAGAGCTAAAATCCAAACCCTCGGTAGAAAAGGTTGGTGGCTGGTGTGCCTGACATTCATTTGCACTTGCAGCGTGTGGAGTTTTCCACGTGTCCCAGGTGTCATCAGTAAATTGCCAGACACCTTTTGCTCCCGCTGAACTGACCGTATCATTGCGATACTGAGAACTTTCAGAGTGAGCCACTGCCAAGACTAGATACGGATCGCAGCGATGCTTGGCAGAGGCAGTTTGAATGGCACTCCAAATTTCCTGAGACGGCGGCTTGAACGTTACCATACTGTGATTCCAGTACTCGATATCAAACGACACATCACTGCCAAAATTGGCAATACTACCCACGTCAGAATTACTCACCTCATCGCAAGCAACTTCACGGATAGTGTTGGGGAATAACTGATCACAGCCGATATTATCGCTTGGTACAGTGAACGCTATTCCAAAAATTTTCTCATATAGGGCTAGCCCGGGGAGTTTATTTGTCCCCCTTTCGTCATCCGCCGAAAACAAGTCTCTCCAGAGCTGTCCATCTCCACTACTATTGAGTCCACCACAATTATTATTGAGTGTGAGGTTATAACCAGGATCAGCTATACTGCAGGAGTAGCTTGAGTCCAGCAAGATTTCATCGGAGTCACTTGGTCCTCCTGGCATATTTGAGTTTAGCGTGACTTTCGCACAGTAGGATTGTTTACCGGAAGCAGTGATTCCAACAGGAATAATACCCTTGCCAAGAGTAAAACCATCATCAGATTTCTCTCCCTTTGAGTTAATCCACCATTTACCTCGACTAAGGCAACCAAACGTCCAGCTTGGAATGTGGTAGTAGCCTGGTTTCACCCGCAAGCTGACGGTTAGATTTGTCCAAGCGTTGCTTCCGATAATCGGCATGAGCTTTGATCCATACTTCGCCCAAGTTCGAAAAGACTCAATACTCTCGTCGGCGGGAGTACCTGGGGGCAAATACCACACTTCGCCTGGGGCACTTTCGCTATCGCCGACTCCACAGCGTTTGTATGAGCCTTCAACCTTATCATAGCCCTGGCCGGGATTCATTGTCACAACACTGCCGGTGGTAACAAGTGTTGCGCCATCGAGGATGCGTACCACATACTCGAGTGTGTTGTCTGAACCACCATCAACAAAATAGGTAGGGCTACCTGCGTCAACAAGCTCGCATTCTCTCCAATTTTCGGTTGCCTTACAGATTTTGAAAGATTCGGTAGTCTCGTTTGTGATCGGTAGCTCATTCATGCTGCAGTATGTCAGTGCTTGCTTTGGTGGTTTTTGTTGGACGCTAGCACAGCGATCAAGCAGGAATTGCTCTGTTGTTTTGCAGTTTGCGAGATAGGCTTGGACAGAACTAGCTTCTTTGGCAAGCGTGCGCTGTACCGCGCGCAGATAGTAGCCAAGTTTGGCGCCAAGAAACTGGATTGGCTTGAGAACGCCCATGTCGATAGCACCCGTGATAGTTCTATAACAAGAGTCAATCGAGGGAATGCAGTTTATGGGATAAAAAACACTAAAGCCAGCTTCAGTTTCTGTAAGTTTTGTAGTGCCGCCGTACATTTCAAAACGCTCGTTGTTGTTTGTATCTTTTTGCAATGCTGTGATTTGCTGTTTGGTCAAAAAACTGTTGGCAAGCACATTTTCTACTTCTTTAAGTTCATAGCCAACGGGGTAGACTATGTAGCTTCTTAGTTTTGTGTTGCCAGACAGCTTGTTTCCTCCCTCAGTAGTCGAAATATTTATCAAAAAAGAACTAAAAAATTCTTTGGCAAGAGCGTCGGTAGCTGTGTTCGCTTGGCTTAAAAATAGCTGCGAAATGATTTGCGCCCCCAGACGGTCAGAAAACAGAGCGGGAGGAGACTGTATACGAGCAGCAGCTGGTTCATCAATTACAAATGAAGCATCAATTTCGTCTTTACCCACACACACAAGCTGTGAATCGTCGATGACGTGTTGGGCGTTGATGATATCTGTAAGCGCTTTGACCAGCTGATCATTGCAAGCGATACTGCCAGTGCCATTTGGCGGCGTTCCATCAAGACAGTAAATGAGACTACCATTGTTTTGACCAGCAACGCTCCCGATAGTTGTCGTTAACTCTTGTTTGAGTTCTTTTTTTTGTTCTTGAGCCACAGCTTGCTGTTTGGTGCTCAGCAGCGAATCTCTAGCGAGCAGCGCACCATCAGAGAAGGCCGGATATGCAAAGGAGTTTGAGTCCGAGAAGGAAGTTCCTTCAGGTTTATTGGTGATAATATCAGGAATTTTGAACGCTATCACCAGCACTTCGTCTCTGGGTGGAGCACCGTGCCCAAAAAAGCGAAATAACTCTAGTGGGGCAGGTTTCAGCTCTTGAAATGCGAGCACCAAAAAAGCAAATCGAAACCCCGTATCAATGCTCAGAGGAACTTGAGTAAGGTCAGAAAAAAGTTTTCGCTGAGTGTTTTCATTTGCGAGTCTCAGTTTTTTGCATACTTCAAGTCCATTCTCTTTTGATCCCCCATGAGACTTATATTCTTCAAGAATACTCTCAACAGTGTGGGATGTATTGGGGATAAGCGATGCATAGAGAGAACACCTTTTAGGCTCAGTTAGTTTTGAGCACATATCATCTTGAGAGTACAAGTTTTTTACCCCTTGGCTACAGCGCTGATCTTCTGAAAGAATTGATTCGATAGGAGCAGACTGCAATTCGATCTGAGAGAAACTATCTCCCTCTGATTCTTGATATACCCAGTATTCTTCTATGTCACTTTTTATTTGGTATTTTCTTTCGCTGTCGCGAAATAGAGGTGTTTGTGCCTTCGAGTAATCAAGTGTAAGAATGGGATTTATTTCAAGTTCCTTTTCTCCCCCATTTGATACAAAGTACTTGACGATCTCTGCCGGACTCAGGGTACCAACAATTTCTTGATCTGGGATGGCACAGTATGCTTGGTAGCCCTGTTGAACAAGATCGAGACGCAACTGATCATAGTCGCGCGTGCCTGGATCGGGATACAAGCCATCAAAAGGTGATAAGTGAAATAGGTTTGGATCATCTGACTTGGTATCTTTGTAGTTATTTTTTGAAATTGCTACCCCACAGCCTTGCCCTCCAACTGGGGTAATAGCTGGCAGTGTTTGTTGTTTTCCTGAGGGAGCGACTGCGCCACATGCCCGAAAGTAGTTTGAAAAGTTAGCTTTTGGATTTTGATCTGCATCAACAATGCCAAAATTCTGTACCATACCATCACTCCACGCAAACCAGAAAGTAGGGTCTCCATAACCAGCAGCAAACACTCGATCTAGATAACCGGTTATTTGCTCAGCATTTTTGGTGTTGATACCGATCTCGGTTATCCAGAGTGGTTTTCCCTGAGATAAAGCCTTGTATTGAGACAGCAAAAACCCCATATCTCCCGTCATTGGTCCAGGAAAACCATCGACAGACTTTGCATAAGGATGAATTCCTATGGCGGAAATTCCACCCAGTGTGTTCTCAGATACAGCGCGCAGCGTTTCATCGAGGTAGCTGGTTTGTCCCGATGCAAGTCCACCGAGAACAACCGTTTTTCCACTCAGGGTTGGCACGATTGCGTCGAGTATTTTTGCAAAATTTTTGGGCGCAAGATTGCCACCCTGTTCTATATCGGGTTCATTCCAAATTTCGTAGGCATCGACTAGACTACCGAGTTCTTCGTTAATATATGTTGTTCGTGTTGCTAGTGCTTGTGTATTTTTGTCCGCTCCCGGATAGGTGAGATAATCAAGAATGACGAGGGTTTTTATTCCGGCATTTCGATATGTCTGTAGCACGTCTTTGTACATTTCAACAGAGTTAGTTGCGGGTTCTTGAGTGCTACAATCTTTGTATTCAAGTCGTACCCAACTGCCAGCAGGTAGAGCATTTGGGCTGGGATATCCAGCAGGATTTGTAGGGTCAATATTTATCCCACAAGCTACAGCTTGTACAGAAGCAGGTGCTGCGCCCAAAACAAGCGTCAGACAAAGGGGCACAATAAATTTCGCAAAAATTCTCACCCAACTAGTATAACCGAATATAGAGACATTCTCTTCTCGGTGATTACTATGATTTACAAGCTACATGCCAGCTCAATCGACAAATTGCGTTTGTTCGGGCGGCTCATTTGAGCGAGGAATCCTAAATTCTTTGATTTTCTCGACACCGGTAAAATTGGCAATGAGGTTTAAAATTATAAAAGCGCTGAGTGCTACTACGATGCCGATCACCGCAAACGTCATTGTTTGTTTGGCTTGACCAGTGTGTTTGGTGTCTCCGCCCGAGGTGAGCCAGCGAAATGCTCCGACCAGAAACATGACAAACGCAGCCAGGCCAATGAGAGGAATAATGACTAAAAATACATTGGCAAACAAACACTCAAGACCTTGGATGGTGGCGACGTCATCTTGTTCACCATCCACACATTTGCCGCCCCAAGCAGCTGTTTGGGCAAAGACTGGCTGCACACTGATCAAGAACAGGGCGAAAGCTGTGGTAAAATTTTTGTACATTTTGAAAAAAAGTGCCTGTGTGCGCATCACTTAGTAGTATAGCAGGCAGAAATGATCAATAAAACTAGCTTTAGAGTGTTTGTATTCTTGCTTTATAGTAAAAAAAGTAAGGTTTACATCAACTAATCGATCGCATATTGGCAAACAAGTCGTCGTACGACTCAAAACCAAGGAATTTGAGTACCACCATAAAGACAGCCCAAGAAGCAGCGACAATAACAAGGCCAATGATCGCAGCGACAATTTTACTTCTGGCTTCGCCTGTTTTACCCTTATCTCCGCCCGAGGTGAGCCATTGGAAGGCGGCGGTGATGAGTTGGAGAAAAACAAGAAGAGCCGATACAAGAATAATTAAAGTGAGCAACGAGGTGATGAGGCCGCCAAGTGTAAGAGCGTAGCCCTTAAAAAGTGTGACGTCTCCAAATGCTGTACCACTTGCAGTAGCTGATTGCGTTGCAGCGGTGGTAGAGAGGTAGACAGAGTCGCCGTCACGAACAACACCGAGCGAGCTACCGCTAGCAGAGATTGCTGCTGGCGCCAAAAAGTAGGCAAAAACCACCAGACATAGAAAGACACTTTGATACCATTTGATCATGTTGGGTATTATACTACATCTGGGAATATGATGTACAAAAACCCCCGCCAGCGGCGGGGGTCAAATAATGTCAAAAAGCTAAAGCTGCATTATTAGCCTGCAGAAGGAGTATTGATGCTTTGAATATTATTAAACAGATCATTGTAATTTGAAAATCCTAGGAACTTGAGCACAATTAAAAAGACTGCCCAAGCTGCCGCTAGGATGATCAGACCAATGACGGCTGAAGTAATCTTATTTCGTGCTTCTTCAGTCTTTCCTTTATCTCCACCAGAAGTAATCCACTGGATACCACCCCAAATGAGATACATAAGGATCAAAAGAGCAGCGATCAACATAACAAACGTCAGAACAGAAGTGATAAGACTACCAACATTATCCGCATAACCCTTGGCAAGACGAACGTTGCCACCAGCATTATCTACCCCTGGTGCTGGACGAGAGGCGCCAGTACCTGCGCCAGTGTTCTGGGCTAGAACATTTCCAAGAGTGTTTGATAAGGCAATATACCCAGCAGTGCCTAGAGCGCTTGCTTTACTTGCAATTTTTGAAAATGAGTTGGTCATGTTTTCCTTTTAGTACTCTGTACTACGTCTTGTTCAGAAGATTATAGCACTTCTGATTTTCTAGATGCAAATATCAGTTTATTAGATAAACGTCAGGACTTCAATACCAAGAACCAGCTGTAAGACTTTGAATATAGCCACGACCGAAGCTAAAACTACAACACCGATGACGGCTGTGGTGATTTTATTGCGAGCTGTTTCAATCTTGCCTTTGTCGCCGCCAGCAGTAATCCAACCAATCGCACCCCAGAGCAAGTAAATGAATACCAGGAGGGCGGCAATAGTCATGGCGATGTTTAGAAGGTTGGAAGTGAGGTTGCCCAAGCCAACTTGTGGACTCGAGATATCAGTAATACCATTCCTGCCAGGAAGCTCTTGGGTTTTTGCTTGTTCGAAGAGGTCGATGGTGGTTTCGTCTGTTGGTGGCATGGTTACTTAATCGCTGATGGAAAAGTAAGTTGTAGAATTTGGAATTCTTGACCAAAAAACAACTTGCTTATATACGCTATCAGAGTGAAGGAGCTTACCAACACAAACAAGCCAATCGCACCCTGTACCATTCGATTGCGTGCCTTTTCGAGCTTGCCAGAATCACCACCAGAGGTAACCCACTCGATGCCACCTTGCAAAAAGAGCACAACGACCGCAAGACCACCAACACTAATGAGGGCGCGCCAGAGAATTATGAAGTAGCGAGCAAACGTTGCGCCACTTGCGGCTGCATCAGCATCAGCACCAAGTGTTCCCACTGCTGGATTTGTTACCTCAGCCAAAACGGTTGAGGTAGATAGCGCAAGAAATGCGAGTGCAGTTAGTATTTTTTTCATGGCGTTTGTATTCTTGTAACCAAAGAAGTCAGGCTCTCGGCAGGATTGAGCAAATTGAGGCCAACGATAGAGCCGATAACACCAATCACGGCATAGGCTGCGACGATAACTACCAGACCGAGTGTCCCCTGGACCATGCTGCCGCGTGCTTTCTCAATCTTGCCAGTATCTCCGCCAGCGGTAATCCAGTTAATGCCAGCGATCAGAAAGGTGACGATAAAAAATAAGCCACCAAAAACAGTCAAGACACCAAAGGCATGAGAGATGAGCAGCTCTAGATTGGTAAAGGCGCCAGTGCCAGAGTTGGCACCAGTTGTAAATTTATTCTCCACTGGTGGTTCAAATGAGCCAAATTGCGCGAGTCTGGTGAGTGGGGTATTCATGACGACATTATTATACATGTTTTATGGTGTGGCTGCAGTTTCGGCGAGGTCGAGCGCAGATGTTAATTCTGGTGAGAGGATAAATGTTGCGTCGCCAAAAAAGAGTAAGCCAATGATCGCAGCAAGCGTGTACGCGCCAACAATTATAGCAAGCCCAACAGCGGTATAGGTAAACTTTTCTTTTACTTTGGTCATGACGTCACTGCTATCTGACTCTGATATGTAGGTGTAGGCGGCCATGACGACGTTGGCAATAACAAATAATCCCACCCCAATAGTAAACAGCCGCAGTGCGCGCGAGAGGAAAATGATCAGGCCAATGCCAACAGATTCTCCATCTCTAATTCTTGCTAGATTATTTAAATTGCGAATTGATTTTGGGGGAGTGATTTCGCCAATTATTCTTTGTCCAGAGCCATCTCCACATGACTCACTTCCTTTATAAATTAAGTTTGATTGCGTGTCTTTGACGCAGATACGACCATCCACACACTCACCAACACTTGTGCAACTACCTGCCTGCACTACAGAAACAGAAAATATGTGAAATAAACTGAACGCAGTAAGAAATGTTATGATTTTGATCATAAACCTGGTACCGGCGCTAGTGTTGGGCGCAAAATATAATTTGCATCCCCAAAGAACACAAGCCCAATAATGGCTACGATTGTATAGAGGCTAATAAGAAGCACCAAGCCCATGGTAGTATTTGTCACAACTTTGGCCACTTTTTCGTGATTGCCTGGATCACCTTTGCCATTAATATAGATGTAGGCGGCCAAAAAGATATTGAGCATTGCCCAAATACCAGCCACGATCATGGCAAACTTGACGAGCATGGAGATAAACAGCATGATACCAATTTCGCTGCCAGCAGCAGCTTGGTATTTGTCTACACCAGGAGGTTGAGCAATTTTGCCGATACCAAGGTTGTTTGCTGCGAGTTGTGACATATTACAGCCCTACATCAACACCAGTCAAAAGCTGGACAATTTGTACAATCCAGTAGGCACAAAACATCAAGATTGCGCCGATGAGAACAGACTTGGAGATGTTTTTGGCTTCTTCCATGCCTTTTTTGCCCTGCGAAACAAACTTAAATCCTGCCAAGAAAATCATTAAAAACAAAATAACACCGGCGGCGACGAATGCATTGCGAACGATGAGGTTGACCAAGAAAGCCGGTTCGGAGTAGACGTCTTTGATTGCGCTATCGTTGCTAAGGCGGAGACAATTGCCAAGATCAATACCTTCAGTACCTTCGCCGGGTTTGCAGTCGGTAATAGCATGGGCAACAGGTACAAGGAAGCCAAACATATACAAGTAGTATACGATATACTCATGTCTAGTGAAAAGCAGCTGATAGTGAGGCTGAAGCGTGGTCAGTCGAGTGCCGTGCGGCAGTGGTTTACGCTGTATCACGACAGGATGTTGCGATACGTCAGAAACAAAGTGGGCGATCCGCAGGACGGCGAGGAACTAGTTCAAGAAACATTTCTCAATGCATTGCGGCAGCTGCCGCTGTTTCGCGGTGATGCTTCACTTTGGACATGGATGATCGCGATTGCTCGCCATGAGATAGCCGATTACTACCGCAAACGCTACGCAAAAAAAGCTCTGCATACTGTACCACTGCTCGACGCACTCTTGACTAAGCCACTCGACGATACTTCCGAGATTTCCCAGCTAGTTACTACTTGCCTTGCTCGAATGCAGGCGCACTCGGCAGAGTTGTTGCGTCTTAAGTACATCGACAAAAAGCGCGTGACAGAGATAGCCGGTGTGTTCGGCAAGACTGTTAAGGCGATTGAGTCGGAGTTGTTTCGCGCTCGTGAAGAATTTCGTATCGTGTATTCGCAAGTTTTGGTTGAAAGTATGATGTGAAAAATACCGTCGATTTTCTCCAAATACTCGAAAAAGAGGCGTCGCTACAAGCAAAGCTTGAGGCAAAAAAACTTTTGCCGTCGCAGCTTGATGCCGTCTCGTCATTTATTGGGAGATACACTTGGCAGGTTTTGTTATTTGGCTCTGGAGTAACTGCCTTGGCACTTGAGTGTTTGAAGCTCTGGTTGCGAGAGGGTTCATGAAAGCACTTCATTTCACCATTTCGTTTGTATATGCCTGTAGCAAAATTACCGTTGGCTTGCTTTTGCATCCTTATCAAACCATGCAGTCGCTGGTGCGGGAGCATGTTTTTTTGTGGCTTGCATTGTTGCCAACAGCGGTGTTCGTATTGGCAAAAGCTGTTTGGTTTTTTGTACTTGTTCCTATAGTTCGTTATATTTTCTCTTGCAGCACTTCTGGATTTTTTGGTTGTGACTTGATTTCATTTATCGCCAATTGGCTAGTGCTGTTTTGTGTGTATTGGCAAATATTACTGCTGTACTTGACGCTGCGCTTTGCGATTGCTTTTCGAGAGTAACGAGTACTTGCGTGATTTTCACCCACTTTTGCGACTAATGAGATATGCTGTCCCACGAAAGCTCTGCTAGCCTACATAGGGTGAGAGGGTGGAATCTGGGACTGCGGGCTATGGGAGATGCTGCGCCGAATGGAGTGCTTAGATATATACGACATATGAATACAGTAGAAAGTTTAAGAATTCCAGAGAGAGAAGGTGTGTTAGCAGTGTTTATTGGTCCGCAAAGAGAGTTAATTATAGTGCCGTCTGCCAAAGAGAACGCTGGCAAAGTAGAAAGGGTGTTGGGTGATAAATCTGAAATGCTGGCAATTGGCAATAAATTTGAAGCTGTCTCCGGAGGCATGGACGAAGCTGATAATGGTTCGTATGGCAAAGCTTTGGTTCGCAAGTTGTTGGAGGAAAGATCGCTCAGCATCGAGGGCTCGCAAATTCAGCTTTTACCCATGAATGTTCCGGTACTGCAAAAAAATGGCGGGGAGCCATCTCTTTATAGGGTGCAAATAGGTATTATTCGATTGACTGCGGATCAGATCAAAGAACTAGGACAGAAAAAGATAGTAGTTCCAGATGGAGAAGTACGCAATTTTGTCAAGAATGATGAAAGCAAATTAAGACCATCGTTAGTTTATATCCTAAATGCCCTGGTCCAGAATGGTGAGTTGCGATGAAAAAATCACTAACCTTTATCAAGCTTGGTGGCTCTCTCATCACTGATAAGACAAAACCATTCACGGTTAAAGAAGTTGCACTGAGAACAATTGCGGCGGAAGTAAAAAAAGCTACCCAGTCGGGAACTCAGCTGATCATTGGACATGGTGCTGGCTCCTTTGGTCACGTCCCGGCAAAAAAATACCAGACCCACAAGGGCCTGGTTCACCCAGAAGCGAGACAAGGATTTGTAGAAGTGGCAAACGCCGCACGGCAGCTAAACGATATAGTATTGCAAGAATTGATTGCAGCGGGAGTGCTGGCGGTTTCCGTCAGTCCTCTGAGTATGATGACAGCGAAAAACTTTGTTCTCAACAAGATTTTTACTGAGAGCATCGAACAGCTGCTCTCTCTTGGGTTACTACCAGTTGTATATGGTGACCAAATACTAGATGAAGAAAAAGGTTGCACTATCTTCTCGACAGAAACAGTTTTGACTTATATTGCGGTTGCTTTAAAACAGAAAAAATATCAGATTAAACGAGTAATTCATTGCGGCCAAACTAATGGCGTGTATGATGAAAATGGTGAGACAATTCCACTTATAAATTCGAACAATGTTGCCACATACGCAAAAGTGTTGCAGGGATCAGGAGGAATTGATGTCACCGGTGGGATGTTGCACAAAGTGCGAGAGACACTGGGGCTGGCGCAGCGAGGTATCCCTGGTCTTATTATTGATGGTATTGAACACGGCAGTCTTTCAAAAGCCGTGGCGGGCAAAGCAGTGCTTGGTACAAGAATAGAAGCATGAGTAACAGTAAAATCCTCCCCACCCACCTCGCAATCATTTGTGACGGCAACCGGCGGTGGGCCAAGTCGCACGGTTGGGACGTTCTGCGTGGGCACCAGTTTGCAATTGACGAGATCTTTGAGCCCTTGGCGGATCACGCGGCTACGCTTGGGATAGACTACATTACCTTCTGGGTCTTTAGTACCGAAAATTGGGATCGAGAAAGACGTGAGGTGACTGCCCTCATGAACTTGTTTCGCAAGGTGTTTGACGAAAAAGTACCCAGGCTCCACGAGAAAAACTATCGCATCAAGCACATTGGTAATGTAGCTGGTTTGCCAAAAGATATTCAAAAGCGCATCGCTGATGGGGTGGCGCTAACCAAAAAAAATACTGGCTTGACCTTGACGTTTGCCATGAACTACGGTGGGCACGATGAGCTCCAGCGGGCAATACAAAAAATTGGTAAAAAAGTACTAGTAGGAAAGCTCAAGCCAGAGGAAATCACCGAGCAAGTGATAGCTAGCCACCTAGATACTGCCGACATGCCAGAACCAGATTTTATTGTTCGCACCAGCGGTGAGCAGCGGCTGTCGGGCTTTATGTCTTGGCAGAGTAACTATGCAGAATTTTGTTTTCCAAAATTTGATTTTCCAGAATTTACTCCAGACAAACTAGACGAGGTATTGGCTGATTTTGCCAAACGGAAGCGTAGGTTTGGGGCGGGGTGAGGTCATCTGAATAAGGCTGGGTGTGCCTATAGTATTTATGGCGCAGTTAGCAGTTATTTACAGGACAGAACTTCCAAAAGTAATGGAAAATTATTTTGTTTACCCCTCTAACATGGCGACCCTATCTCTAAGCAGAGCAATCGTTTCTTGTCTAAGCGTTTTTCGAATAACAGTAAATTTCTTGTACTCCAATAGATAGTTCAAATCCTGATCTATAATCTTTTGTGTGATTTTGTTTTCAATGAAGGAGATTACATCCATCAGGTATGTTTTTGGATCCTTATTTGTTCGTTCCGTAATTAGCAGATGATTATATTCAAGCTCATTCACAAGATAATAATGAATGTCATATAAATCTCGAGCGGCAATTGTTTGGTTTTGTTTGTGCCGGTCTATTAAGGCAACAAGCTTGTTGGCAAATATAGTTCCTTTTGTTTGACAAATAGCATAGCGATTAATGTCGTTTAACAGCACTGTTTGATATGTATTGTTCGAAAACGGTGTGCTTACTGCATCAATTTTTAAGGTATTTCGAGATTGTTTTGCAGCTTCATACTTCAAGAAATACTGCAGCGTGTTGTGACTCTGATCTTTGATCGTAAGATCAAGTTTCTTGAAGATGCTCTCCAGAGACAAGACAGCTCTTGTGGACAGACTTTTTTCTTTCAGATCAAAGTCTAGGTCGACGCTAAAGCGATCTAGGATTCCGATCATACTGGCACAAGTTCCACCTTTGAAAAACAGAGCTCTAGACAAGAAAGCATCATCCAAGATCGCAGTCAAAACTCTAAAAATGATTGATTTGTGCAATGCTTGTTGCTTATTCGCTTTTAACATAGCCTATTTCTTTTTGAAATGTTGCGACTGCGTCAAAGTTAATGGCGCTTGTTGCATCAAAATGGTACTGTGGATTGTAGTAGAGCATGTCGGCAACTGCCCTGTTTAGATTAGCCTCGTAGTGACCAGCAACTTTTTCTATGCCAAGGGTGTTTAGTAGACATACATCTTTTAGCTGTCTTGACTTATACACTCTTTCACCAATAGAAAAGGTGGTGCTTTTGGAACTCACAAAAGTAATATAGGGTGTTTCCTGGAAAATAACACCCTCCCTCACTAGTATGCTCTCTAGAGAGAGGTAGCCGTACACATGTAGGTATGAAAAACCTAAATCAATAAGGTCTAAGTGGTCTAAATCTGTGGTGGTATAGAAACCTTTATGAATCCTTCTTAAGATTCCACGATCAACATACCTTTTTAGGGTCATATTGAGTGTGTCCTTATTATCAATTTCCCATAGCAATGCCAAATCAGAGGCATGAAATAGTTTATGTGGCTGAGACAATAGGGTTTGATATTTATTCATGTTTCATTAAACTATACACTATTGTATATTTTATTGAAATACATAAAAGCTTCATGAACTCCGTTAAGTTTATAGAATCGAAATTCCAAAAATTACTTCCACAATCTGCATAAGCCAGTATGAAGCAAAGAGCAAGAGGAAACCGACGATAGCTGCAGTCGCGCGCTGCTTGCCCGCATCAAGGGACTTTTGGTTGCTTGCTCCGGCCAAAATCTCAAATCCAGCCCAGACGAGCATGCCAAAGAGAATGAGGCCGGCGATTGGGAATGCAAAAATGAGGAAGCGAGACACAATCCCACCTGGGGTCGACAGATGAACAGCATACTCGCTGTTTCCTATAATAAGCGGGTTGAGGGCATTGAATGTGGCAACAGTTGGACCTTGGAATGGGGGGTCAACAACATCGTCTGCAGGATTGTTATTTTCGTTTGGGTTTGGAGATGTAGCAGGATCTTCGTTGAGAGGAGTGCATTGAGTGCTTTGTCTACAACATTCTCTGTTTGTAGGACAAGCATAATAATTTCTAGGGCCAAGTAGCTCATCGCCAATTTTGCACATTTCTGTAATACTTGTTCCAACTAATTGCCCACAATTGATGACGGGAGTTGGTTGTGGCGTTGGAGTTTGTTCAGTACAACTAGTCGGCATTGAGCCATTGCTGCAGCATTGAGTTGTATCTGTCACACACCCGCGTGGATCTCGCACGAATTTACCATCAGCAGTCTTGCAGGTACCACCAACCCATGTACCACAGCCAACAACAGGTTCCGGAGCTGGTTCTCCTGGAGCAGGACAGCTACTCAAATCATCTTTAAAACAACAAACATTTGGCCTTGAGGTGCAGGATGAGTAGTTTTTGATATATTTGTTATCACTAGTGCGACAGTCTGATCCAACAAGTGTGCCGCAACCCCTGATTTGCTCTGATGGACAGACATTATTGGTTAAGCTAAGGTACGCTTTTGAGCAGCATCCATATTGGCTATTACTACAAAGATTATGATTTTCTGATGGATACTTTGTGCCATCCATAGCAACACACTCAAAAGTACTATCATCATAAATGCCGCAGTATCTGTCTGGATTATTTAGATCAACTTGAATCTCTTGAGGTTTGACGACATAATTACCAACTTCGCACATTTCGTCAAAACGGTTGTTTCGATTTGCGAAAAAAGTGACGGTGTAAGTACGAGCTTCAGTAGTAGAAAATGCAGCTAATGCCAAAAGATCATTTATTACAAAAGTAGTTTTGTATTTATCAGAACCATTCGATTCGGCTGAAATTCTGTCGGTATAAATTGACGAATTTCCTGGAGTGTCAATACGCAGATAATATTCTGGAAAATTAACCTCTGAGTAAAAATCTATGGAAATAGTATGTGACTCCTGAGAATTAATGATGGTCCCACTCAATCCTTCAATTGCAACAATGTCAATTCCTGGAGTCCAAAAACCTTTTCCACAAGAAAGAGGGTTATCTTCAGATTGTGCCAAGACTGCAGAAGTGTTTTGTTGTAACAACAACAAAACGAGTACAAAAGTGACCACTGTTTTCTTTAGCATTATCATTCTCCAAAACCCGGCAACCTGAATACTGTATAGCCAATAAACTGCAAGATAGTGACTGAGAAAATCACAAAGATAAGGCCAATCACTGCATTGGTAATCATTTCTTTTGCTTGGCCAGTGCGCTTGGGATCACCCTGGGAAGTAGTGAGAATAAAGCCGCCGGCTAGAGTGGAAAGCAGAGATACTCCGCCGCCAATCCCGAGTCCAAGAGTAATAAAGCGTTGCATAATAGAGGTGGGGTCGCGCTTGATGCAGCCGATAGCGGTCCAGACGCCGGCTTGCCCATCATCTTTATCGTTACTTCCAGCAGCACACTCAATGCAGCTATCATATGCTTCGGTATCAACCTGTAATTGGCTGCAAAGTGAAAATGGAGTGGTATCAGAAGAAATATGTGTTGGTGACTTATTGCAGCTATTGCCACAAATATTTCTTACATCAAAACTAACTTCACAATTCGAAAAAAACGGCCCTACTAGGGAAACTCCAAAACTTAAATAATAAGTATTTTCTTTGTGAGGAGTGAAGCTTCTATTAAGTAAGCCATTTGATACGAAAACAGCATCTCCATCTGCAGCCATATCATACCAGCCAGCTTCTCCAATGAATGGCAGAACATTGCCACTAAATGGTTGTCCTCTGTATGTCATATTTTCTACTCTGAAATATGTGGTTTTTTCGACAGAAAGACAGCCTCCTGCATAACAAGCATCTACTCCTTCTGTTCCTTGCCAGACTGTAATATTCCCACAGGTATAGTCACCACCCGAAGGTGTGTAGGATCCTACCTCACAGAGTTGTTCTGGAGTACTCAAGTTATGAGAGTATAGTATTACTCGCATGTCTCTGCCCTTTGAATCTTGGAGAGCTTCTTTTGAAGAAATAGTCCAGGATATTTTATCAGAAGTAACAGAAACACCACCTCCTTTGTTTCCTGGGGTGTCGATCCTAAATGATGGAGATTGAGCAGCATCGTCAGGAGATGTAAGTGAGTTTTTAACTTTTAAGTAATATTTCCAGTCTGGATTTAAAAAAGATTTATCGAAAGAAATTGTGTGTGTTAATCCAGATTGGTAGGTAGTAAGTACTACTCCTATTCCATCTTTTGCCCCCGGACACGTATCCAGTGCCCAAACCCCCCTCGGCATCACCAAAAACACACCTAAAAAAACCAAAAAAGAGAGTAGAATTTTAGAAAATCGCATTGATCTCATTATTGTACCCCATCCCAAGGCTGAACGCATTTGCTACACTACAGCTAATGTCCTCGTATAGCCGTTTGGCAGCTTTTTTCAGTATTTTGTGCCTTTTTGTAGTAGTTGTAGTGTCTCGTGGCTCGGTTGCGCAGGCAGACGAAGTTCGGGATTTGCAGCAGCAGATTGATGAATTGGAGAAACTCAAGAAACTCTCGCAAGACGCAACCACACCACTGGAGAGTGAGGTGAAAAATCTCGAGAGCAGAATTGCGGCAGCACGAGCAGGGATTGTTCGCGCCAAAGAGGAGGTAACAAGTCTTGAACAAGATATTAGCGATCGTGAACTAGAGCTTGCCACACAGTACGAAATTTTTCTTGAGCGCGTGCGGGTACAGTATAAAAAGTCACGCGCGCTGAATCCCTTACTTATTTTTCTAGCAGGCAGTGATGCCGCCAATGTAACCAAAGATTTGGCATATCAGTCGTCGGTCAAAGCTCGAGACGACAAGCTTATCCAGGGTCTTGAGGAGGTCATTACAAGCCTGGAAGCGGACACTGTCTCTCTCGAGAAAAAACAGGCACAACTAGCAGCGCTTGAGGTTCAACTCGACGAGCAGGCAGCGTTTTTTCGTGGCGAGATCAATAAGGCCAAGGAGTATCAGCAGGAACTAAGTGGTAAGATTGTCGCCCTCTCTGCTAGACAACAAGAAATTCTCTCCGCTCGGTCGGGTAGTTTTACCGCCAGCATTGGCGATAGCGAGCTTGCCGACGACTACAATGCCTCGATTAAAGGTTTTCGCGAGTCTGCGCCAGCTGGTTATTTTGCGGTTTTTTCGTTTGGCGCGTACACGCATCGCAAGGGTATGAGTCAGTACGGTGCGCGCGGTCGAGCACAAGCAGGACAAAACTACAAACAAATTTTGCAAGCCTACTACGGCAAGGAACCGGTCAACAAAGACACCGGTGGTAACATTCGTGTCGCTGGGCAGGGTGAGATTAATTTTGAAGAAAAATACCTCTGGGGAATTGCCGAGATGCCATCGAGTTGGGACCTTGAGGCGCTCAAGGCCCAGGCCGTAGCTGCTCGTACGTATGCGTATAGATACAAAGTTGCAGACAAAGAGATTTGTACTACCGAGGCTTGTCAAGTATTTTCTCTGTCAAAGTCCAACAACCCACCTGAAGCCTGGAAACAGGCTGTAGCACAGACCAGAGGCGAGGTACTCGAGGATGTTGTTACTTTTTATGCCTCGACGCATGGTGCATTTACCACCACAGCTGGCTGGGACACGACAGATGGATCTGGCGGTGGCAACTTTATCGACAAATCATACGAAAAAATCGGCGGCTCACCTTGGTTGCTCAAGGCATGGTACACCGCGGGGTATAGTGTAAATAGCGACAAGTGTGGACGCAATAATCCATGGCTTTCTCCAGAAGAAATGGCAGATATTATCAACGCAGCGCGCTACCGCGATGACCGCGTCACGCCTGTGACCACTTCTTGTTGGGGTGGTAATCCCTACTCGCATGCCGAGTTGCGCGAGAGAGCCAATGGTCCCTCTAGTGTTTCCAGCGTGTCTGTTATTCAGGGCAATGGGGTGACCAATGAGGTTGTATTTCAGACCAATATTGGCGAGATTCGCCTGAGTGGTTCTGATTTCAAGACAGCATTCAATGTCCGTGCTCCTGGGCGTCTCTCTATTCCGCAAAAAGGTTTTGCCTTTTTTACTGTTGAACGGCGCTAGTAGGGTAGAATCTGCCTAATGCAGCTTAATACACTTTCACTAACCGACTTTCGCTTGCATAAGCGGCGCACGCTCGAGTTTTTGACACCGACTACAATTTTGGTGGGGGCAAATGCGAGTGGAAAAACCGCAATTCTTGAGGCAATTTACTTGCTCACGAGCGGCACGAGCTTTCGCGCCAAGGTGATTGCCGAGCTGATTGCGTTCGAGCGCGAATTCGCTCGGATAACAGCTGTTTTGCAAGATGATGCAGCCGAGCAAACCAAGCTACAAGTATTATTTACCCGCGGAGTGTTGCAGGGTAAAAAAGTTCCGGCGCGGACGTTTTTTGTCAACGACGTCAAGAGACAGCGGCGACGCATGATCAGCTATGTCTCGAGCGTGCTGTTTCGTCCCGAAGACATGCGATTGGTAGAAGGATCACCTGGACGACGACGAGGCTTTTTGGATGCAGTCTTGAGCCAAGTAAGTCAAGAGTATGAGCGTGCCGTGCGTGCTTATGAACAAACCTTGTGGCGTCGCAATAAACTGCTCGTGCAAGTGAGAGCGGGAGAACAACCGCGTACCAGCCTCAATTACTGGACGCAAGCACTGCTGAAGCATGGCCTGCTTATTCAGGAAATACGAAGGCAGTTTTTTGGTCATGCAGCAGGAGTAGTTTTTCCGCTTCGCTTTCAAGCAGTCTATGTACCTTCAGTAGTATCCTCTCAGCGACAACAAGAGTATGCAGGGCGAGAAATTGCTGCCGGTCACACATTGATCGGTCCGCATAAAGATGACTTTCGTATAGAACTAAGTTTGCAGGGGGAGCAACATGATGTTGCGGCATATGGTTCGCGTGGTCAGCAGCGTCTAGCCGTGCTGTGGCTCAAGTTGTGCGAGCGTTCGTACATACAGTCTCATCTCGAGACAATGCCGCTGCTGCTGCTGGATGATATCTGGTCGGAACTTGACGATGACAGTCGAGCACTGGTCGAGCAGATTTTGCCCGAACAACAGGCTATTATTACCACTACACATTTGGAGTTGGCCCAAGAGCTACAGTACAAGCATCCCCAGCGCACACAACTTGTCTCTCTTGTGTAGAATACGGATAATGTTACTTTCTCCTAGCATTACACAACACTTACGAAGTATTTCTTTGCCGGATGAAAATTCTCACAAAGGCCAGAACGGCAAAGTATTGATTATCGGCGGGAGTGAATTATTTCATGCAGCCAGCAAGTGGAGTCTTGATATTGCCAGTAAGTTTGTCGATATGGTTTTTTATGCTTCTGTACCAAGTAATAATCAACTTGTTCGGCAGGCAAAAAGTGAATTTTGGAACGGTATTGTACTCGAGCGTGAAGCTATTGCCGAGTACATTACAGAGGCTGATTGTATTTTGATTGGTCCTGGTATGGATAGAAGCAAGCAGACCAAGAATCAGGTAACAAAACTTATTGCACAATTTCCTAGCAAACGTTGGGTTATCGACGCTGGCGCGCTACAAGTGCTCGAGCCAGGGCAGTTTCCCGACGCAAGTATTCTGACTCCACACCAGGGAGAGTACGAGCGCATCAGCAACATACTTGGTGGCTCGATAGACGCACTGCTTGCTCGAAATATCACGATTCTACTCAAGGGAAGAAGCGACTATGTCTATCATCGTGCTGCGATCACCACCATAACTGGTGGTTCGCCTGGTATGACCAAAGGTGGCACAGGAGATGTTTTGTCTGGTTTGGTAGCAGCGCTCTATTGTAAGCATCAGGCAGAAACTGCCGCTGTTGTAGGCAGTTTTATCAATAAACAAGCAGGCGAACATCTGGCAAAAAAAGTTGGTCCGTTTTTCAACTCGAGTGATTTGGTGCAGGTGATACCCGAAGTGTTTTGGCGGACGCTCAAAAACTTGTCGTAACACACCACTACTTATTTTTGCATTTTGTGCAATAATAACCGCGCGCTGGTATGTTTGATCCACAATTTAGTATTTCTAGCAAAATCTTAACGTATATCTCTCGAATTGAGTCCGCCAAGGCGTTGATTGATCATGCGCCGCTTGTGCCGAGTTGGGAAGCAAAATTTCGTGATGACGCCTTTGCTCGCACTGTTCATTATGGTACTAAAATAGAAGGCAACGACCTGACACAAGAGCAGGCTCAACAAGTCGTTCGTCTCGAGGACTACGTGGATTCAGAAGAAGTGGCAAAAAGGACGGGTATGTTGGCGCGCGAACGCGATATCCAGGAGGTAATCAATTACCGCAACGTAATAGACTGGATTGACAAGCAACATTCACCCAAGTACACCGAGCTCATCACCGAGAAAACACTTAAAACACTGCACAAACTGACTGTTTTTAAATTAGTAGACGAGGAGTATGTGGGGACATTTCGAGACAAGCAGGTTGTTGTTCGCAGTGCCACAAATAGTGGCGTGGTGTTTCGTCCTCCTGTTGCAGTCGAGATTCCCTATTTGGTGTCGGATTTTTTCTCTTGGGCACACTCGACAGCAACACAAGCAGTGCATCCGCTACTACGGGCTGCAATTACTCATTATCAACTCGTATACATTCATCCTTTTATCGAGGGAAACGGACGAACTGCTCGGGCTTTTGCTACACTTATGCTTTATACAACCGCCTATGATTTCAAACGCTTTTTCTCGCTCGAACAGTACTTTGATAGCGATGTTGACGCGTACTACCAAGCTTTATTATCAGTACAGCAAAATTCCGGGCATGACCTAACTTACTGGCTTGAATATTTTTGCTATGGTGTTGCGATTGAACTCGAGAAAATTCGTGAACAAGTCCAGCGACTATCCAAAGATCTAAAGTTAAAAAAGCAACTCGGCCGCCAAGTGGCACTATCTGAGCGACAGATAATTTTGCTCGAGCTGTTTCAGCAACAAGACTCAATTTCTTCAGATGACGCGCAAAAAGCCTTGCCCCAAGTCTCGGTTGACACTATTTTGCGCGATCTCAAGGATCTGATTGTCAAGGGCGTTATTAATAAACGAGGTGTGACCAAAGGTGTTACTTATGGACTGGTAGAGTAGGTATATGCGTACGTCAGAATTCGCCCAGTACTTACTTCGTCTCGACAACTTAAGTTCCCGAATTGATATAACCAAGGTTTTGGCAGAGCTGTATACCAAATTTTCTCCAGACGAGCGTCAGTACGCTAGCTATTTGTTGCAGGGTTCGTTGGTTCCAGAGTATCGCTCGCTCGAATTTCAGCTATCGAGCAAGATGCTGCTTCGTGCAATGACAAGCATTGCAGAATTGGAAGCAGCTGAGGTGCAGATGTTGTACAAAAAAATCGGCGACATTGGCGCGGTTGCCGAGCGGATTCTCGAATCACGGCAACAGCAAGTAGCAGACCTGAGCTTACTTGATTTGCATCAGCACTTAGTTATGATTGCGGAGGAATCGGGTACTGGCTCGCAACAGCGCAAACTCGAGAAAACAGCAGCATTACTACAAAAAGTTTCACCACTGATGGGAAAGTATATAGCTCGGATGATTGTCGGCAAACTCCGTCTGGGATTTGCGACGATGACGATTCTTGACGCTCTTTCGTGGGTGCAAACAGGTGGCAAAGATGAAACCAAAGCACTCGAGGTTGCCTACCAAAAGCGAGCTGATGTTGGGCAATTGGCCAGAGTTTATTTGGATGCAGCAGAAGCTATAGATCGCAAAAAGGCACTCGACGATTATGATGTCGTTTTTGGGACCCCGATCGTGCCACAACTTTGTCAGCGATTGCAATCAAGCGAAGAAATTGTCGCCAAACTTGGTGAAGTAATCGCTGAACCAAAGTACGATGGCTTGCGCATCCAGCTGCATATCGATGTACATAAAAAACAAGCTTTTGCCTACACGCGGAGCCTCGAAGAGGCTACACACATGTTTCCAGAATTAGCAGAGCTTTTTTCAGATATCGCCGCACAGCAAGTAATTCTCGATGCGGAAGCGATTGGGTATAACCCAGAAACTGGCGAGCTGCTTCCCTTTCAGGAAACAATTACCCGTAAGCGTAAGCATGACGTGGTCACCCAGGCTGACAGCGTGCCAATTGTGTTTTATATCTATGACCTGCTGTACATCGATGGCCGCTCACTGTTGGATATGCCATTGCACGAGCGCAAACAATTACTACGAAGCACAGTGACTGATAACAAAAGTATGAAGTTCACGCCCTACATCACTACTGAAAATGCCGACGAGCTGAGAACGTTCCATGAAAACCAACTCTCGCTTGGCCTTGAAGGAGCGGTTGTCAAAAAAGTCGATGCTCCGTACCAAAGTGGGCGCAAGGGTTGGTACTGGGTCAAGATAAAAGAATTGGCAGGCACTCGTGGGAAACTAGCAGACACGCTCGATTGTCTGGTGCTTGGCTACTATTCAGGCAAAGGCAAGCGCACACAGTTTGGTGTTGGCGCGTTTCTTGTTGGTGTTATTGATGGCGACAAGGTGCTTAGTCTTGCAAAAATTGGTACGGGGCTGACTGATGAGCAATTTCGAGAACTCAAGCTGCGTTGTGATGCATTGGCAGTTGCAGAAAAACCGAGTGAGTACAGTGTCGCCAAAGAACTTTCGGCTGATACTTGGATTGCCCCAGGATTGGTTGTCGAGATAGCAGCCGATGAGCTCACCAAATCGCCTCTGCACACCGCTGGCCTTGCGCTGCGATTCCCACGCCTGGTGCGCTTTCGTGATGATAAGAGTTGGCAAGATGCAACGAGTATGGGGGAGTTGGGGTCGTTTTAGCTATAGCACTAAAGCAATATGTCGAACATTCAACCTGAGACTAGTTCTACTGGGGCAAAACACGAAGAGTTTGTAGCTAGAAGAAAAGCGATTGAGGAGTTCTTCCTCATCAACCCACCAGCAGTTGATGTTAGTACTACGCCTGGTGGTGGTGAAATTCATATCTACCACCAAATTTGGTGCAGACCAGAAATAGTTTTTGCGCAGCTAGACGGACCACTACAAGTGACAGTTTATATACCGGGTTTGCAGATGATTGCAAAGCCAAACGCTGGCAATGTTCCGGAAATTCACATGGCTTCTCAGCTAGCTGAGGCAGGTACCAATGCTGTTATGATGATCAAGCCAGAGGGGCAGAATGCTGCTGCATACACTGGCGATAGAGCCCGCCCGCTTTCTGAAGTCTCACTTGCTGCTGCGAGACGAATCATGAAGGAGATCTCTAATCTGTTAGCAACCGGTCAAACTGCTTCAGTTCGCATTGTTGGTACTTCCGAAGGATCCAGCCTTGCACCGAGTATCATCAAGCACCTTTTAGACGAGCAATCACAACGTTTCTCGATGACTGCATTTTTGAGCGTTTGTGGTGGTGGTTTGGTGGGTGCTAAGAGCATGGAACTAACTGCTGTTGCAGCGTACCTACTTGAAAATATTCGCGCAAACAAGGCTGTTGTTGTGCCTCCTCATACGGGGTTAGTTAGAACACTTCCAGATGGGAGTGCTTTTATCGATGGCCGAGTATTTGGGTCTACCAGTATAAGCGGCATGGATGCTGCGCTCGGCGAGCGAATGCAAGACTTGGGACAAGATGCCGCAAATTTTCGCAGTATGATCATGAGAATGGTAGCAACACAGTTAGGTTTGTCAGGCAGATTGCCATTTGAGCGTCTAGCAGCTATTTTTCAACCCAATCCAGACTGGAAGCAAGTTGCCGAAGCAGGTATTCCCACGACAATTATTGCTTCACAGCGTGACCCCTTTTTTTCTGCACCCCGTGTTCGAGCAGCATTACATCAGTTGCAGAGTGAGCAGCCCGATTGGAGGCCAACGACAATTACTACTGATCTAGAACATGCAGATTTCCATGCATACGCACAGGGTGTAGCAGCCATTGCGCATGCTGCAACCTACTCTGCAGCGCACACACGCTGACTAACTTGGAAACGTATCTAATACTGTCAAATCTGAGCGAGTAGATCGCTGATTGTCTTTGGGATATTGACAACCATGTTGTGACCAGAGTCCAGCAAATGTTGCTGTGCCCTTGGAAAAATTTTTTGAATCCGCTTTCTTTTTTTTGCAGTAACATAAATATCTTTTGACCCGAGCACAAAGTGCGTGTTTGGCTGATTGAGGGCTTGCGGGCGTGGGCTTTTCCAGCCAAGCAGTGAAAGCCAGAGCAGGATATAGGTTCCTTTGCCGATTGCCGTCATGTCATTCAAAAGTCTTGGCAGGTATAAATCTCGAGTATTTTTGAATTTGAGATGATCAGCGAGCGAAATATGAAGTCTGCCGGCATGATCATTTTTCGACCAAACAGACAGCGCTGTGTATGCACCAGGAAACTTGCTCACGCCGATATTGATGGGACTGGCGAGGAGAATGACTCTACCAAAGGTATTTGTCGGATATGTTGCGAAGTACTCTTGTAAAATAAGTGTGCCAAAGCTGTGTGCGACTAATATGATATTCTCTCGGTCTAGGCGTTCGTACTGCGAGAGTAGCATTCGTAAGTCCTCGACATAGATGGAGAGTATATTGCCAGACAATTTGGGAAAACAATGACTCGAAAGACCATGTCCGCGCAGGTCGACTGCGACGCAGCAAGTATCAGGTCTAAGGCTCAGTAGGTTGTTTATAAACCAGTGCCAGCTAGTCGAGCAGCCACCCAGACCGGAGAGCAGAATATATGTTTTCGTTGGGTTGTCGCTGTTACTACGCTCAGAAACAAAGAGGTGCTCACCGTCGAAGCTTGTAATTTTTTTGGTGGTGACAGGCATATAGAGAGCAAAGGCTAGTCTTCAGAGTCAAAAAATTTTTTGACAAACTTTTGTATTTCGCCGCGCTGTTCCTTGGTGGCGGTTTTAATATATTCTCGACTTCTTTTGATCATAGACTGTTGTGAGACAGGCAGCTCGTCATAGTAGGCACCTCCCAGCATGGGATAGTCTCTGCTTACAGAATCATCTGACAGTGATCTTCCTGTCCAAAATTTAATGTGATGCTGGACAACTGCAAACAACAGCTTCACACTTCCAAATTTTTTCACTCTCCGAAAGGAAAAAAGAAACTGAGGATACTGAAATAGTTTATACGACAAACCTTCTCGAGAGGCATTTTGTACAAGATAGCCATCTTCAAGGAACTTTTCTTCTTCGGGGAATTGGTAAGAAGCAAAGTGTTTTTTTCTAATTCCTATTAGTGCGCCTACTCCAATTGGCTTATTTAACTTGGTTTGGATTTCTAAGATTAGGTTAAAAAAATTTGCTAAGGTTCTATCATTTTTACCTACACCGCTTGCCGCTGTCCACGTTGAAAACAAATCCGTGTCTGGTTGCTCTGCTAACCGATAACGAATACCATCAAGAAACGAGGCTGGCAATCGATTATCCGCATCCATAAAAATAATCCAATTATTCTTGGCAAGTTTGCCACCCATGTTGCGCTGATATGAAACATTGCGTTTTTTGACAACTTTGACAGTAAGAGGAAACTTGCTTGCAAAGGCCCGTGCTTTTTCTACTGTTTTATCATCTGAGTTGCCGTCAACCACAATCACTTCAAAATCTTGGTTAGTCTGTTTGCTGAGATCTTTGAGTAGTGAAGGCAAGTATTTATCTTCGTTGAGACACGGGATAACGATAGAAAAAGTGGGAGCAATTTTTGGCATACTACGACGACTGATTATACCTGCTAACTGTTACAATGTGAGCATGACTATTATTATCGGTCTTGGTAATCCGGGTTCTGAGCACCGAAGTACGCGCCACTCAATTGGACGCCAAGTATTGGATAAAATAGCTGCAGAATTAGGTATTACCTTTGAATCAGCAAATAAAATACACTCGCAGATAGCACGGCTTTCAGACAAGTATTTATTGATTAAACCCGAAACCTACATGAATGATTCTGGTCGGGCGGTTGTAGCCACGCTTTCGTATTTTTCAGAATTTGACTCCACCATTCGTGAACAAGAGTTACAGAATCTGTTTGTTGTCCATGATGACTTAGATATCATTTTGGGTGAGTATAAGTTGCAGTTTGGCACGGGACCAAAAGGGCACAACGGTTTACTTTCGCTGTATCAACAGCTGAAAACAAAACAATTTTGGCACATGCGGGTCGGAGTCGATGGACGTGAAGGGCTGAGAACTATGGCTGGTAGTGAGTACGTGCTACAGCAATTTCTGCCTACCGAGCGAGCAATAGTAGCACAGCTGGTAGAATCTGCGGCAAAAAAGCTGCTAGGATAGAAGGCACATGCCGCTGCATCGTTCGTACCATCTACACTTACCGTTCTTACGTGTTGATCGCAACAAAGAGTTGCGCGCTCTCTACCTACTACGCGTACTTCGTGACTTAGTAAATCAATCCACTTTTTTCTTTTTGCCGATTTTTTTATACAAATTTGGCATTACTTCGTTTGGTTCGTCGCCGTTCTCCGATTTTCAGGCGGGCTTGTTGCTGATTGCCGCATATTTTTTGTTGGTTCGCCTTGTCATGTTGGCGACAGGGATAGGTTTTGGCTCATATACAGCTAAGGCCGGTATTCAACGCGCTTTTATTTTTTCTTATTTACTTCGGGCCTTGATGTTTGCTTGTTTTTATTTTTCGACAGACTCGCTTATTTTCTTACTAACAGCCGCAGTACTTGACGGTCTGCAAGCAAGCTTGTTTTGGAGCAACTACTACACAATACTGAGTCAGCACGCGAGCAAGCACAACATAGGCAAAGACTTAGGGTTTTTACAAACACTCTTGCAAGTTATCGCCGCAATCGCTCCTGCACTTGGAGGGGCTTTGGCTGGCTACTTTGGCTTTGACGCGCTATTTCTCTTTGCCTTGGCTGTGACAGTGTTTAGTTTGTTTAATGTGTTCAATCTCAAGATTGATGCCTTACGCGACAAGGTTAGCTTTGCGGAGTTCCTCCGCTGGCTCAAGCAGTCGCGCTATGACCGGCTAGCACTGTCATACGCGGGTAGGTATGTCAATGATGCAACCCTTTTTTTGTGGCCGTTGTATGTGTTTTTTATTCTGGGTGCGGTAGAAAAGGTGGGGTATTTGTATACTGCCTCATTGCTGTTGGCGCTGACTTTTTCCTTTTTGATTGGCGTATATATAGATACGCACAAAAGCAAAAAACCATTTTTTGCCTCAGGCAGCATCCTCTCGGTTTTGTGGTTACTGCGTAGCCAGGCAGTAGCGGTTTGGAGTATCGCGCTTATTGATACGCTCGATAAACTAGCTGCAAATTTTCATTGGTTATTTTTTGAGACGCTTGTTATCCGCAGGAGCCAAGGTTCACAAGTGTTCTCTTATTTTGTCTATAGAGAACTCATACGTTCGTTTACGGCGGTGCTTTTTTGGCTGCTTGTTGGTGCGCTAATTTGGTTTTCATCTGGTTGGCAGGCATTGTTTATCATCGCTGCATTGGGAGTGCTGTTTAGTTTGTTCGTTAGCGATGGAGTCAAAAAATCTACTGGAGTCAGCAGAGTATGACGGTTGCGAAAGGTGGTTTTACCAATATTTCTTCGGTGCTTGCGCGATTTGGTTTGAAAGATAAAGGTGGATATATAACACAAGAATTTCAGGATTACGGCTACAGATTGGCAGTTGCGCTGGACGATCTGGAGCACAAAAGCTTATATATAAAAATGGCGAAAACAACCGACAGGAAGCTACTGCAAGAGGCATTGTCGTTTGTAGCAGATGCGCACCATGCCAAGAGCAAAGCTAGGCTTTTTATGTGGAAAGTAAAAGAGCTAAAAAAAGGCAAGGTACAATCAAAAGATGCTACCAAAACCTAGCCCAGTCTGGCGAGTCCGTATTTTTATCTTACTACTTGCAGTTGCTGCAGGTTTACTAGCATACACAACTCAGTTTCGTAGAGGCGAAGCCGTCGACGTCGCTTTGCAGGCACAACCACAACAACAGCCATCGCGAGCAGAAATTGCAACTAAGGAGTTTTCTTTGGCACAAGTAGCCCAGCATATGTACGTCTCATTTGTCATGGGTGATCAAGATGAGATTGCGGCGCAAGTTGAGCAATTTGCAGCTTGGAATATAGGTGGTATCGTTGTGTTTGGTTCAAACATTTCTGCAGAACAAGCACAGGTACTGACAAGCGAGTTAGCAAAGCATCCAGCTTGGCAGCCTGAGATTCTGGTCGATCACGAGGGCGGTTTAGTACAGCGTTTCAGCGGCACTGGCTTCACTCGTTTGCCTGCTTGGCAGGTGCTCTGCACGCTTTCTGCAACAGAGCGACGAGAGCTGCTTAGCACATCTTTGCAAGAACTGCAGGCAATTGGCGTTACCATGGTTTTGGCGCCAGTGGTAGATTTGGGTAGCGATAATCCGGTGTTGGAAACACGACTTTGCTCAGATGATCCTGCTCTCGTAGTCGCAGCCGCGAGCGACTACATTGATGTTGCTTTGTCACTTGGGATTACACCCGTACTCAAACATTACCCTGGTTTGGGCAGCACGAGTATAGATAGTCATGAGGGACTTGAGGCAATCGATCCGAGTGAACAGGAAGTTGGTATATTTTCTCAATTGCTCGAGCAGTACCCGATCCCCGTTATGGTAGGGCATGTGGCAATCAACAGCAAAGATCCTAGTACACCGTGTTCATTGTCGAAGCCATGCGTTATGGCTCTAAAAGAAGCATTTCCAAATACAATGGTTATCAGTGATGCACTAGAGATGCGTGCGGCCAAACAAGACGACTCGCTCACCGTCACAACAATGCGTGCGATTGAGGCGGGAAATGACTATTTGTTGTATGGTAATCCGGTGACGGTAGAGGAGCTTGCAGCAGTGCTCGAAGAGCTTACCACTCTGCTACAATAAAACTGTGCGATCCCTACAAACAACCGTTGCAAAATGTATATTTTTGGGATTACTTACTGGAGCGTTCTTTTTTCTTAAGCTTGACGCGGTTATAGTTTGGTGGCCGTTATTGCAGTTTGTTGCCGGACTTTCGCTTGGAGCGGGCTTGTTGTTTTTTGACAAAATTATCTTAGCGCCACGCTATCAAGATAGTGAGCATAGTTTTGTGTTCACTCGATCTTTTTTGTTTCTCGTCGCGTTTGCTTGTGTGAGTATGTGGATAATTACTTCTTCTGGCTCAATTATTGGCAACGGTTTGGCACTAGGCATTGCAAGCTCACTTTTGGCAGAGATGACGCACCTTCGTCGTGATGTTGCAGCATTCCATACTACCTTTTTAGCACAGGTCAAAAAGCAGTATTCACAGCAGGACATTTCTCGTTTGGTGATAGTTTCTTGGATATATTTTCTCGTATTGGTTGGTTTAGTTTTTCGCTTCTAACATGTTCCATTGGTATGGAGCTCTACTTGCAATAGCAGTTTTGGTGGTGTATCTCTTGGCCGAAAAGCGAGTTCGGCATTTGGGTATTTCTGCCGATTCTTTTTCCCAGTTGGCGTTACCAATAGTTTTGGCAGGATTCATTGGTGCACGGTTTTGGCATGTTGCTACTGATTGGTCATACTACTTTGCGAACCCTATCGAAGCCGTATTTATTTGGCAGGGTGGCCTCAGTATTTTTGGTGGAATTCTTGGAGGAGCTTTTGGGCTATGGCAAGGAATGCGACATGTTCAAAAAATAACTGTGTCCTTTTTTGAACTGAGCGACAGCATTATTTTGATGCTGCCGATTGGTCAGGCAATTGGGCGATTGGGAAATTGGGTAAACCAGGAGTTGTATGGCATGCCAACCAACTTGCCATGGAAAATATTCATTGCTCCCGAACGTCGTTTATCAGGATTCGAACAGTTTTCGTATTACCATCCGCTTTTTGCGTATGAAGCCATCGCTTTACTTGTCTTTACTGCAATTATTTGGCGACTGGAGAAGACACAGACAATATTCTGGAAGATTGGTACAGGCCGGATTACAACTGCGTATATTCTTTTTTACAGCGTTTTAAGATTTCTACTCGATTTTATCCGACCAGACAAGCAGCTATTGTTTTCGAGTATTGGGGTGAACCAAGTACTAGTTTTAGCAATCACTCTTGGTTTAGGTGGGATTATGTACGTAAGGAAAATAAAAGCATGAGACTCTGGTTGTTTGGCGTGTTTGTTTTTTTATTTTTCACAGCAAGCGGGTGTGTGAGGCAGTCTGATGGACTAGAGACAATACAAGTGGGAGAGCACAATCTACAAGTTGCAGTTATGCACACACCAGAGGAGTTGCGGCAAGGTCTGAGTGGCACCGAGCAAGTACCGGGCGATGGCATGTTGTTTATTTTGCCAGAACGCCAGGAGGCACGATTTTGGATGCAGGGCATGCGCTATTCTATTGATATGATTTGGATTGATGGAGACAAAATAGTCGGTGTGGCAAAACATGTATCTATACCAGATCCAGGGCAATCTGCAGAGACATTGCCCGTTACTCGCTCAGGTCAACCGGTTACCGCAGTGCTTGAGGTGCCAGCAGGAGACTTTGATAAGTTAGAACTTCAAATTGGTATGTCAGCTGACTTTCAGTAATAGCGCTGTTTCCCTCAAGAATGGTATGATAAAACCGATATGCAATCCCTGCCCCAATCTGGTTCACGCATAACTTCACAGTTGCGCTCGACCAACAATCCACTCGTTCAGCGGTTTTTGGGTAGTGCATCAGTGCAGGTTTCAAAACCAGTATCAAAGAGCGAGGACGAAGCACTTGGTTTACTCGAGCAAGTTTTGACTGAAGTAGAGTCATCTGCTCAGGTTATGCCACAAGTCATTGCTGAGGCAACCGACACACTCAATGTATTCTCACCGACTTCTTCACGTCAGCCAGAACAAAGCAGCGTGCCTGTAGAGCCAGAAATTGCCCCAGAGCTCGCAGGACACCTACAATCGGTCGAGCACGAACCAACTCCCGAGCTATCTCCGGAAGTAGAGGGATATCTTGAAGCAGTAGAGAACCACGCCGAGCAGCAACCAGAAGAGGTAGTATTGGCAGATGGCTCATTGCCAAGTCAACACACCAATGTACCGCTCAAAAAAGTTGTTGTGTTGCCTGTTAGTGAAGAAGAAACAAAAGCTGCTCGTTTCAAAAATCCGACCTGGAGCATAAAGTGGTTGGTGAGCTGGAGTGAGCGATTAATCAAGATGTTTCAGGGAAGCGTAGTGTATCGGTCACCGGAGTAGCACATGGGTTTTGACACAGCACCACTATTAGCTACTGTAGTTTCAATTGCTACCTCGGTTGGTGTTGCTCTGCTACTGACAACTATTATTGGCGCGTTTTTCTACATGCTTTTTCAGTGGTTCAAACATCGGCATCGAGAACGCTATGCACTTGATTTTGTTTCTCTCGTAATTCGAGTGCCAAAAGATAATGAGACCAAGATTGATGCAGCTGAACAAATGTTTGCAGGACTTTATTCACTCAAAAAAACTGGTTTAAAACGCTTTTTTACTGTTGAAGATTCATTTTCGTTTGAGATCGTCGCGCTCAAAGAAAGCATTGCTTTTTACGTCAGTTGCCCCAAGAAAATTCGAGATTTAGTCGAGAAACAAGTTCATGGCGCATACCCAGAAGCAGATATAACAGAAGTGGATGAGGTCAATATTTTTAACCAAAAAGGACGGGTTGCGTTTACTTCGCTGCAGCTTGAAAGCGCGTTCTATTTTCCAATCAAAATGTACAAGGATTTGCCGACCGACGGCTTATCACTTCTCACTTCTGCTTTAGCAAAAATGGGCGAAGGAGAAGGTGCTATTGTGCAGATTTTACTGCAGCCAATCAGCAATCGATGGCACAAAAAAGGACGCAATTATGTCTCTGGGCAGAAAAAACGTGAGGCAGATCCCGAAAAGGCAACATACGCACACGATCCCAAGGAGATGGAGGCAATCGGAGTTAAAACAGAGAAGCCAGGCTTTAGAGTTTCGATTCGTATTGTGGTGTCTTCACCCCATGAGCATTTAGCCGAGTCACACCTTAACAATATTGCAGGAGCATTTGCCCAGTATACCTCTGCCTACAATGGGTTCAAGCGCGCACGCATTTTTTTGAAACATTTGTTTATGATCGATTTTTTATATCGGTATATGCCGATTTTTAATCGCAACACGTGTCTGCTCAACACCGAGGAGCTTGCCAGCATTTTTCATCTGCCAAACAAAACCGTACTCACCCCACATATCAACTGGCTTAATGCCAAACATGCGCCTGCCCCACACAACATGCCGCACTCCGGTGTTTACTTGGGGACTTCCAAGTATCGTGGCGAAAACCGTAAGGTTTTTATGAATCTAGATGATCGCCGTCGCCATACGTACATAATTGGAAAAACTGGCACGGGTAAATCTGAGTTTCTCAAAGAATTAATTCTACAAGATATCGAAGCTGGCCACGGTGTTTGTGCCATCGACCCACATGGAGAGTTTGTCGAAGATTTGTTGCAGCTTATGCCGCCAGAACGAGCAGATGATGTTATCTACTTTAATCCTTCCGACCTAATGCGTCCAATGGGGCTCAACATGATGGAGGCAGATACAGAAGAGCAGCGACATTTTGTAGTTGGCTCGATCATCGGGCTGATGTATAAGCTGTACGACCCGCATAGAACTGGTATTATTGGCCCTCGTTTTGAACACGCCATTCGTAATGCTATGTTGACGATTATGTACAAAAAAGGCACTACGTTTATCGAGTTAGTTCGATGTCTGACAGATAGCAAGTATGTGCAGGAGCTTTTGCCGTATGTCAAGGATCCGGTGGTCAAGCGTTACTGGACAGATCAAATTGCCCAGACGTCTGATTTTCACAAGTCTGAAGTGCTTGATTACATTGTGTCAAAGTTCGGTCGCTTTGTAACGAATAAAACGATGCGAAATATTATTGGTCAACCAAGTAGCGCCTTTAATTTTCGCAAGGCTATGGATGAAAAGAAAATTATTCTCTGCAACCTTTCCAAGGGTATCTTGGGAGAGGAAGATGCAAAATTTTTGGGCTTAATCCTCGTGCCAAAGGTGCTGACTGCGGCCATGAGTCGAGCCGACATCCCAATGGAACAGCGTCATGACTTTTTTCTGTACGTCGATGAGTTTCAAAACTATGCTACCGAAGATTTTGCCGTTATTTTGTCTGAGGCTCGTAAATATAGACTTAATCTTACAGTTGCCAACCAATTTGTAGGTCAGATTGACGAAGAAGTCAAGAACGCAGTATTTGGCAATGTTGGCACAGTTGTTTCATTTCGTATTGGTGTGCCAGATGCCAACTTTCTTCAGCATGAGTTTATGCCAACCTTTAATGAAGGCGATTTGACTAACATTGAAAAGTATCACGTCTATATCAAAACAATTGTAAATAATGAGCCAGTACCAGCATTTAGCATGTCATTGGCCAAGGATATGGATGCTGTAGCGGCTCGGATGAACCCAAAACAAGCAGAAATGATCAAAGAATTATCGAGGCTTAAGTACGGCAAAGATCGAGATATTGTAGAAGTTGAGATTCAGCAGCGCAGCAATTTATAATTTACTCTTGAGAATTGCGGCTCTCATAGTCTTTGACAACCTGATTGCAGTAGAGGTAGCGACCATACTCGAAGGCACGCTCTTGAATGGGCTGGTTTGTTCTTTCTGTATCGCTAGCACCGAGGATATTGCCAGTATGCTCTTGCAACAGTTGAGCTTGGGTGGAAACATTGTTGACAGTTGCATTAATTTCTCTCGGCATGCTGATTTTTGTATTGACAGTTTTTTGCAGTGCCTCAGTTATTTGTTCGCCAGTATCTTTGAGTGAAAAAGTATCTTGGGCAGGAATCAGTACCGACGCGGCAAAACCCATACCAAGAAGCACTAGCAAAGTTACAATAAGTTTGAATATACGCATGTGACTTTTAGTATAGCCTACTCGTAGCGCAGCGCTTCGATAGGTGAAAGACTAGCTGCCCGACGAGCTGGAGCAGCTCCAAAAATAAGGCCGACCAAACTTGAGACACCAAAGGCAAGCATGACGGCATCAAGTGTGACTTTGGCAGGAATAAAAGACTGTATTGCCAGGGTTCCAATAAAGGCGATAGTAATTCCGATCAGACCACCAAAGAAAGATAAAATTGCTGCTTCAATCAGGAATTGGAGCAAGATCAAGTTTGGTGTGGCACCCAGAGCTTTTCTCAGACCAATTTCTCGAGTGCGCTCGGTTACTGAGACGAGCATGATATTCATTATTCCTATTCCTCCGACAACCAAGGAAATACTAGCAATGCCACCAAGTGCGATGGTGAGAACAGATAGAATTTGATTGATTGAACCGAGAATTTCTGATTGGTCTATGACAGAAAACTTGTCAGCATCTAGCGATTTCTGAAGTTCATTATCAATAGCCGCCATATGTTCATCTAGTCGTTCTATAGTTTTAGTTTTCACGATGATCCGAATAATCGCTGTTGTGTCATAGGAGCGAAAAAAAGTTTTCAGTGGCATATAAATATATGTGTCAGGGGATGGGCCGCCAAAGCCACCACCTTTTTTTTCGATAACCCCAGTAACTCGGTACGACTGATCTCCCACGGTAACCCGCTTTCCTACTGGGTCGACTGCACCAAATAGCTCAGCTGCAATCTCGTTTCCGAGTACAATGACTCGTTTGCCGTCATCATTTTCAGAATCAAGAAAAAACCTTCCTTTTTCTGCTGTTGCGTTAAATGCTTGCTCGTAATTGGCGGTAGTTCCCAAGATGGTGACGGATTTTTTGTTTTTGCCGACCGACGCAGTATCGGATTGTAAGTTGAAAGGGGCAACTTCTGCTACGTGCTCTCTTAGGCGTTCTAAACGACCAACTTCTCGTTGTGTCAGCTTGCTGTTTGCAAGACTCGTTGCGGTGGTCTCACTACTAATTCTGCCACCTTCACCAAATACGTCTCCGGGAAAAATAATCAAAGTATTAGCGCCCAGTTCGTTAAATTGTTCAGTCACAAAGGCAGATAAGCCATTACCAATGCTTGTCAGTAGTACCACAGATGCAACGCCAATAATAACGCCAAGCATGGTCAAAAATGAGCGCATTTTATTGACAAAAATAGCTCTGAGTGCGACGAGAAAAACGCTCACTTTTTTACTGCCTTTCGTTTTCGTTGCTGTCTATCTGAAACAATTTTGCCATCGCGAAACAGGACGAGACGTTTGGCTATTTCTGCTACGTCTGGTTCGTGAGTTACCATAATAATGGTTCTACCCTGGTTGTTTAGTTTGGTCAATAATTTTTTGATATCGTCGCCAGATTTAGTATCAAGATTGCCAGTTGGCTCATCGGCAAAAATTAGGTCTGGATCATTGACGAGAGCACGAGCGATTGCGACTCGCTGTTGTTGGCCACCAGATAATTGTGCAGGAGCGTTGCTCAGTCTGTCGCCGAGTCCAACAAGCTCAAGCATCGCTTTAGCTCGTTTGGATCGTTCGCTGACAGAGACTTTGGCATAAATAAGTGGAAGCTCAACGTTGGCAAGCGCACTGGTACGAGGAAGGAGATTAAATTGTTGAAAAACAAAGCCAATGTATTTATTTCGCAGTCGAGCGCGCTCAACCTCATTGTAGGAAGAAATTTCTCGGTCATTTAGCGTGATACTCCCTTTTGTAGGAACTGCTAGTGTGCTGGCAACTTGCAGAAATGTGGATTTACCAGAACCAGATGGGCCCATAATTGCTATAAATTCACCCCGATCGACTTTTATCGTAATTGAATCGAGCGCTCGTATAGTCGTATCACCAAGTTTGTAGTGTTTTGAGACAGCTTCAAGGGAGAGTAGCATGCAGGACTTTCGTATTACTCTGGCAGCAGTACTTGGTCATTTTCGTCCAAGCCAGACAGAATTTCCACCAACTCGTCGGTCTCCTTGCCTATAGTCACCTCACGCTCTTGAGTTGTTGTCTCACTGGTTTTGATATCAACAAAGGTTTTTGTATCCCGAACTCTAGTTGCGTTTAGTGGAATTGTAAGAGCGTTTTGTGTTTTGGCAATCTCTATTGTTGCATCTCCGTTCATGCCGAGACGAAATAATACGTTTTCATTGGTTGCAGCAAGTGGAAACCGAACGGTGAAAATAGTTCCGTCGACAGTCTCGCTGCTCGCGAATGAAATATAGTCGATAGCAGTGGCAAAGCTTTTCTCCGCAAAGGCATCGAGTCTTATGCTGGCAGACAAGCCTTTGCTGATTTTTGCAACATCTGCCTCGTCGATTCGACCAACAAAAATAAGCGAGCTAGGGTCTACTAGCTCAAAATAATCGCTGGCCAGTAGTTGGGTATTGGCGCTGGTAATAGGACTATGTGTCAAAATACCAGCGAACGGCGCGTTCAGCCGTGTGTTTTTAATAGCAATATCTTGGATTTCTACGTCAAGTACTTTGTTTTCTAGATCCCATTGTGCTTGATCTTTGTCTCTTCGCTCAACATCATTGAGCCAGCGATACTTTGTGTCGTCAATTCGCTCTTCCCAGTCCCAACGCTCTTGTGAGTAGAGATTGAGTGTTTTTTCAAGGGATTTTTGCAGCGAGGCAGGGTCAATTGTAGCAATTGTTTGCCATTTATTAACTTCATCACCTTCTTGTACCCCCAAGTAGGTGACTTTGCCACCCGTGATGAAGCGAAGACGAGCTTTTTGCAGCGCATCCACCGTACCAGAAATCTCGAGGGTTTCGGTTATATCTTGGCGAATTGGTGTGACAAAGGTGGGTGCTTTTTCTTGTTTGCGTGAGGTAAAAACAAAAAACCCGATCAGGCAAAGTGCCACAGCAAACAGAATGATGACGAGTTTTTTCACGCACCTATCATAACACCTGAAGTTGCTATCCGGTATATAATACTGGTTGTTGTGAGCCGGTAGCTCAGTTGGTTAGAGCGGTAAGCTTATACCTTACTGGTCGGGGGTTCGAGTCCCTCCCGGCTCACAAGGGCTGTAGTTTGGTTTTATATCGAACTCGACGAAACTGACCAATTCTGCCTTCAAGGGCAATATCAGTTTCTAGTACCCCAGACTTTCGATCATCTGCATCAGAGAAAGTTGCGTCAAATCGATTATATTTTTTACTATTTATATGATGCCCAGATTGTGTTCGACGGTCATAAAGATCGTAGATTTCTCGTAAGCCTGCTACATGTTGTTGGCTGTGATGTACGACGACTTTTGAGCCTTCCACATTACTGTTTCGTTCAAGGGTCAGGGAGCAGGGGGTGCCACCATGGCTTCTCTGTGTCCAGACTACCAATTTTTCTTCTTTGGTATCTCTCTGGGTGATCTCGATAATATAAATGAGTTGCTTACGCTCTCGAAACTGAGTCTCGTACTCAATTTCTATACTAAATTTTTTGCCGAGATACTTTTGATCTACTGGTTTTGGTCTATTCCACACATAGGCCGCGACTGCTAGTGCACACATAGAATGAGGTTGCATGTCGGTATTATACCGCGTTGTCGAGTTTTGAATTCAAGTCTAGAGCAGGAGTAAGAGGGCAGCGCCAACTCCCAGAGTGATAAGCCCTGCTTTGAGCCAGTTCAGCCATTCTTCTGGACCAGTTTGTGGCAGTTCTGCAGGAAGTACTGGCTGGCCACCTTTAGTAGTGGTTGAAGGCGTGTAGGTGACTGCTGCGTTTGAAGGTGTTGTACAGCTTGAGGAGTTGACGTAGTTGGCGAGGCGACAGACTTTGCCTGCTGTTTGACCGACCAAGGCAGTGTCGTAGCAGATATGGTCGGGGTTGCTACAATCAGCGTTAGTACTACATGTCGCGTTGCAACCAACTGTCGGCGTCGGTGGTGGAGCAGATGGGTTGTTGCAGCTTGCGTTTGTCTCATTGGTAGCGAGGCGACAGACTTTGCCAGTGGTGCCGCCAGCGTTGTAACACTTATAGCTGACGTTGTAAGACTTGCACTGCTCATCATTGTCGCAGCTTGCATTGCAGGTGTAGGTTTTTGGTGGCGCTTCGCAGCTATCAGAACCTCGGTTGGTGTCCAAGCGGCAGCGATTGCCTTGATCCGCAGCACAAATCCAGTCGGCGTTGATAGCACTGCATTGCGAGTTGTCTGTGCAAGGTGTGTTGCAGGCGTAAGTGACTGCTGCTTCACAGGTTGTGGAAGTAGGATTGGTGGTCAATCGACAGGTTTCAGATGTAGTATCACAAGAGTAAAGATCGTTGCCACCCTTGGTAGTATCTTGACATTGGGTATCTGTAGTACACGGTTGGTTGCAACTATAGTTTGGAGTTGAGCCAATTTTTAGTGAAATTTTACACGTAGGATCAGATGATGAACCATCAGAAAGATAGGTGATGACTTCACCATTATTGGTAAACGTTTTTCCTTCATCGCCTGTAGCTGTGGACACCGTTGCGATAAAGTCGATGCTTTTCTTTGCATCGGCGGTTTGGTTAGCAGTGCCGAGCACACCCAGATCTGCAGTAATTGTTCTGGTTGTCTGTGAGTAAGTTGCGAGCGCAGCATTCGCACCGGTGAATTTGACGAACGTCAATTGACTTGGAAGTACATCTTTGATAGTAACTGGACCTCCCGTAAGCTCATCAGTTACAGCGGTAATTCTAAACACAATTTTTTGTCCGGGTTGTACTGAGGAGTTTGTTGCAATAGTAGTGGTACCGTCTTCTTTGAATGCAAGTTTACTCTCGCACTGCGCCTCACCGTTGACAGTCTCCGCTTTACAGACAGCACTAGTTGGATTGGTGCTCAGGCGACACTTGCCCCCTGCATCGTCTCTTGTATACAGAGTGCCACCAATCACAGCAAACTGCTTGACTGATTTATCTGGTTTTGTGAAAGCGCTGACATTGGTGATATCGCCGCTACCAACGCCGCTCAGAATAGAGTCTACTGCAAAATTTGGCCAATTTGTTCTCGTAGTATCTGAGGTACGAGTGTACAGTTGATAGTTTCTAACCAAAAATTGCTTTATACGCTTGCCATCAGGCAATACAGAGCTAGAAAAACCCGTTATTACACCTGATCCGGCGCCAACGCCTTCGAAGTTGCTGGTGACATCTTTCCAGGTTGTCCAGTTTGCACCATTAACGCCGTCCCTTGTCCAGACCTGTCCACCCTTGACAGCGTGTTGTCTGTAGGTGTTAGACCCGTCGGGGACCGCAAAGGCAGAAAATGCCGTCAGCGTACCTGATCCCACAGAATCTAGCTCTGAGATCTGGGCAAAATCAGTCCAGTTCTCAAAATTTGCTGGAGAAGTTCTGGCAAATAACTTACCAGATACAACAACAGATTGTGCAACACTCCCATTTGGTCGTACAAAGGTGTGGAAACTTGTAACATGCCCAGATTTAACAGCGGCTGGTAGCGCGTCACTGACGTTGAGCCAACTCGTCCAACTTTCTGCAGTGCCAGCATTTGGACGATAACAAATATTGGCTCCATCCGTTGTGGACTTACATTGATAGTCATCAGTACAGTCAGTGTTGCAACTGTACGCTTGAGGTGTATTAACGCCTGGTTTGAAGGCTACGGAAAAAGTCTTTTGACAAGCAGAGATTGAAGTATTGTCTGGTTCAGCCGCGCTTGGTCTGGATGCGGGAGCATTTGGCGCAACAGCTTCTTTGACTTGGCTTTGTCGTTGTGCAATCAGGACACCAGAAATAGCGATGATAAAAAAGAGTGAAAGACCGACGACGGTCAGAATAGAACGCATGCCAAAAGACTTTTTTTGCTTTTTTGGTGGTGTAGTAGTGCCGAGTGAAGTCATACCGTGCTTGTTATAGGTTGCTGGTGGGTGTGTTTGTGAGCCGAGCATGATTAGTTTATAGAACAACTAGCTTGATAACTACCAGTGTATATAGCGTTGAATGTTGCAGTGTTGTTGGTTACTGTTGGTGAAATCATATTGCCATCAGCGGTGACATTGAACGAATAGCTCGTGGCGCCTGCAACTTGTGCGCAGGTGAGGTTAACGGTCTCACCGTATTTTGGTGTAGCTGGCGACATTGTGAGCGAGACACACGCTGGGCCAATGCAAGGAGATAAGTTTTCGCCCGACTCTTTTAGAATCGTTCCATCTTCTGTTTTCACCCAAATTTTCTTGTCTGTTTGACCTCGGTACTGTTCTGGAATCGTGAATGTAAATCTTCGTTGTGCGTTGCCGCCACAGAAACCAGCTATTGCAGTCAGATCTGCTTGACTTACTGGATCTCCAGAAGCGATCATAGTCCCAATTTGTGTCTCAGGTGCAGTGGTTCCAATCCAAAAGGTTACTTGTTGCGATTTTCCGAAGTCATCTGCATCGCAAGCCCAACCAGTGACGGTAGTGCAGCTGACGGAATCCATGTAGCCATCACTTGGTGTGTTGCCATCTGTAGTATTGCCACCTGGCGTGCTACTACCACTTCCACAACCATCTGTATACAACGTATGACCGCAGTAGTTATCTGTGCCACCGTCGGCCACACTATCGTAATCAATTTGTCCGCAACCAGACGCTGGTGCCGGACAACCTGTACCATTTTGAAGCACAGTTGGTGAGTTAAGACGACACTCATTGCCGTTATAGTTCATGCCATTAGGACAGTCATAGGTGCGACATTGGACAGCTGCGCCACCACAAGCACTTGGTACACCATTTTGACCTGGTAGTCCACCGTGGCCATTGTTGCAATGTTCCTTTGACCATTTTCCATAATCTCCACCAAAAGTAGCCTGAACAGTACAGTCTGCCGAATTTGACGTGCCATCCGCACAGGTAACTGTCCAGGGTGTGCTGCAAGTGCCAGGGTTTGTCCCAAATGTCCCCGCTGTACAAACTCCATTTACTATTGTTTGTCCAGCCGGACAACAAAAAGCAATTTGGCCTGAAGCACCTATACAGGTAGAGACACCAATGGTTGATGCAGAGCTACATGCTGACGAAGCACAAGGAGGATAATCTCCCACACTCGCCTGCTGGCGCACGTCTTGATTCATCTGTGTCAGATAAAATCCAGCTGCGGCACCTACTACAGTTAAAATCAAAACAACCAAACCGATAACTGTCTTCATCGGCATGCCGCTTTTCTTTGGCGGGGCACTCATAGGGGGCGTTGTTTCAGGAGCTTGCTGTGTTGGTGGCTCGAATGGTGGAAGAGGAGCGGAAGTAGTAGGTGTTGGCGCTACAGTTGGTGCGGGAGATGCAGGAGTGACAGGTGTCGCTGAAGGCACGGGAGAGCTTGGTGGTGTTGGTATGCCCGAAGTTGGTTGTGGTACTGCGTTAATCATACGTGCAAAAAATATGCTACTCCCCAGAATACAGACTAAAAGGAAGTAGCGTCAAGAGGGAATCGTGAGTAGTTTTAGCCCGGGAAGTTGTTCTCCGCCCAAAAACTTGAGGGCAGCGCCGCCTGCGGCGGAAATATAGGAGAATTTATGTTCGGCATGAAAGTGGTGTGCAGCAGCAATAGTGTCACCGCCACCGAGGACAGTTGTTGCACGAGAAGTAGTAATGGCTTGAGCAATTGCTTTTGTACCAATGGCAAAAAGTGGATTTTCCCAAACTCCCATAGGTCCGTTCCAGAAAATAGTGCCGGCTCCAGTCAGGAGTTCACTATATAATTTCCTTGTTTTGGGGCCAATATCGAGATACTGGAGTTTAGTTTTTTCTGGTTTGTCTTCCATATCATGTGAGAGATCAATAATTTTTATCATTTCGGTATTTGATGTGTCGAGTGTTGGGGCTGCTACAACGTCGATGGGATACAGTAATTTTGGCAGCGGCACATAACTATCCTTTAATACTTTTTCTGTTTTGTGTTCTTGGATCAACTGATTGGCTAGTTGTACATAATCACCCACGTCTTTCTTGTTCGCTTCTTCGACAAAAGAGCGGTATATCTCGAAACCTTCGGCTGAGAGAAAGTTGTTGGCAATTGCTCCACCTATCAACACTAGATCGGCGATACGAGCTAGGTTTGTGAGTGCCCCGACTTTATCTGAGATCTTGGCGCCTCCAAGAACAACCACAAAAGGACGTTTTGGTTTGCTGATCAGGTTGGCGAGCATGCGTACTTCTTCGGTTAGGGCAAGACCGGCAAAACTTGGTAGGTATTTGCCGACACCTACCATCGAGGCGTGTTCGCGGTGAGAGTTAGAAAATGCCTCATTTACATACATATTTGCTAAACTAGCAAGCTTTTTGGCAAAGGCTGTATCATTGGCAGTTTCTCCGGGATAAAAACGCAGATTTTCGAGCAAGACAATATTTGCTATTGGTGGATTATCATAGTTTGTAGAGAATGTGACTGGCAAATCAAGTTTTTCTCTCAGGTACTGCGCTATTGGTTTCAGACTCAGTTCGGGTGTTATTGTTCCGTTTGGTCTACCAAGGTGCGAAATAAGAATAATTTTTGCCCTTGAGGCTTGCAGCAACCTAATGGTAGGCAGTGCCGCCCGCAATCGTCTATCATCGCGTACTACTATACTGTCACCTTTTTTATCAAGCGGGACATTAAAATCAACGCGAACCAAGACTCGCTTATTTTTGGCATTTTGCTTGCGTACTGTTTTGAGCTTGAGCATATTGGCATGGTAATCTCTTTTTTGGTGCAGCACAAGTGAAGAGGATTGTCTCGAGTTTGTGTGGTATACTGCGCGCACTCTTTTGAAAGGAGACTCAAACCCGCTATGACCGCGAAATCAAAAAAATCTACGGCGAAAAACGCCAGTCCCAGTACTATGGACGAGCTTCTTGCTCAAGCAAAACACACCATCAAAGTGCCCAAAAAAGGCGAAGTTGTTTCTGGTGTCATTACCAGCAAGCAACGCAGAGCACTGTTGATAGACATCGGCGCCAAGACAGAGGGTATTGTTTCAGAAAAAGAATTTGAGTCTGCAAGCGAGTATATTGCCGAGTTACAGGTCGGCGAAACGATCGATGCTACTGTTGTGGCCATAGAGAATACACAAGGACAAGTCTTGCTCTCACTCAAGAAGGCAGCCTCGGACGCTCGATGGGATTTCTTTATCGACGCACTCGAAAAAGGTACCGAGCTTGAGGCAAAAGCAATCGATGTCAATAAAGGCGGTCTTATAGTAGTTGTTCAGGGTATTCGCGGTTTTGTGCCATCGAGCCAGTTTGGCAAACACCTGATGGGAAATTTTGCCTCGCTACGCGGCAGCACCATTCAAGTCAAGGCAATTGAAGTAGATCGCGACAAAAATCGACTTATTTTCTCAGAGCGTCATGTGTCTGAATCTGGAGAAATTGAGCAAAAAGAAGAAGCGCTCGCTTCGGTCAAAACCGGCGAAATATATGACGGTGTTGTATCTGGTGTTATGCATTTTGGCTTGTTTGTTACCGTCCAGGTTCCGCTCGAGAAAGATGCTAAAGGTCAGGTCGAAGGCCTCGTCCATATTTCTGAAATCTCGTGGGAAAAAGTTTCGCATCCCAAGGAGTATCACAAAGTTGGCGATGCACTCAAGGTACGCGTGCTTGGGGTAGACGAAAAAACGAACAAACTGAATTTATCTATTAAGCAACTGAGTGATGATCCATGGCTTGATATCGATACTCGTTATGAAGTGGGCATGAGTGTTTCGGGTACAGTTTCTCGTACTGAACCATTTGGAGTATTTGTCAATGTTGAGGCTGGTGTTGATGGACTGATCCATTCCAGCAAGCTAGATGGGTCAACCCAACTCAACAGAGGTGATAAGATTACTGTAAATGTAGAGAGTGTCGATCCGATTCAGCGTCGCATGAGCTTGAGCTTGGTGCTGACAGAGTTACCGGTTGGATACAAATAAACGAAGGCACATATTATGGCAAAACAACGAATGATCGTCACTGATGACCAGGTTTTGATCGATATGGATCTGCTGTTTAATGCAATTCGCGAAGCAGATGGTAATTGGGAGCGTGTGGAAGAAGAGATGCAAGCCTACTTGGCGGCAATTACAAATATGACCCGATCAGAAAAATAAGTATTTTCTGCCTGGAGTAAGGATTTTATGGAGTACGTAATCACTTGTGGTGACGAAGGTGTACAAATAAACGCAGGCACCCGACTTGGTATTTTGGGAGCAGGTTTCAAATTGGACGGTTTTACTGAGATTCTCAAACATCTCAAAAAAGCACTTGGCACCGATGAGATCCGTATTGCTGGTAGTGCCGAAAATGATTGGATGAAGCAGCAGCTCAAGCTGGATACTTGGGAGCAAGTTGACGCTAGTACACAACAGCATATAGCTGCTTTAGCCGACGAGCATGACTTGCTATATGCAGGTTTCTTACCATTTGCAGACCCAAGACAACTCAAGCATGATATCAAGGGCCACATGGTTCGACCAAAAAAAGTCCATGTTGCTAATGGCATTTCGTTTACATTGGGAGGTGGCGAGCAAACATATCATTTAGGTCGCTACGTTATTAGTGCAGAGTGGATAGGCTCAGCGCCAGAAAAGCTGGCCAAATCAGTGCTTGAGGAACAGGTAGCTTTTTATACCAAGGTTGCCGGCGGACAGCAGCTTGAACGCCTCTTTGAAGAAGAAGGCGAGGTTGATCCTGTAGTAGTCAAGAAAAACAAGAAGCGTCTCGAAAAGCTGGGATTGATTTAACGAAGCCCGTGCAGTAAAATAATGAGCCTGTTCGGGAAGCAGACTGATATTGTGCGACGATATGTCCACAATCCCTCACACTCAACAAACAGAACAACACACACAGTGGATTGCCATTTGGGGCCCTTAGCTCAGTTGGCTAGAGCGCCACATTTGCAATGTGGAGGTCAAGGGTTCGAGCCCCTTAGGGTCCACGGTTAAGCAGTAGCTTGGTTATTAGTTCTTGGTGTACTCATACAGAGTTTCACGAGGAGCTAATAACTAGGCAATTGCCTAGACTGCTCTTTAACAAGTGAAGAACATCGTCATGATGTAGGCCAGTCGCACAATTTTGTGCGACATAGCATCTAATTTTTAACAGTAATTTAATTAATAATTACCAATTTCGCTTATATGTGAATTAAAGCAGATAGAGGATGCCTTGGCTTGTTTGGCCGAAGAAGGACGTTAACTCCGCGATAGTCGTCGGGTAGCTGAGAAAAAGCGATGATCCGGCGGTGTCCGAATCGGGTAACCGCGTTGTATGAAGATGCAACGACCCCGCCGTATGGCGGGGGGGGGAACCTGGGGAACTGAAATATCTAAGTACCCAGAGGAAAAGAAATCGAATGAGATTCCCTTAGTAAGCGACGAGCGAACAGGGAGCAGCCCAAACCCCGCCTTTGGCGGGGGGTTGTAGGACCTCAATATTGGATAATTTCAAACTAGTAGAACACCATGGAATAGGTGACCAGAGGACGTGAAAGTCGTGTACACGAAAGTTTGAATTGCCATAGAGTGTTCCTGAGTAGGTTGGGAGACGGCAAACTCCCTTCTGAAGCTGGGGTGACCACACTCCAAGGCTAAATACCAAACAAGACCGATAGTGAACTAGTACCGTGAGGGAAAGGTGAAAAGAAGGGCGGAAGGCCCCGTGAAATAGATCCTGAAACTATCTGCTAACAATC
>Ga0210057_1000237_pt1 | contig 96133 bp, 80 predicted proteins | sample CryGeyCG2114_010_2_FD_183968 | JGI IMG/M metagenome (GOLD analysis project Ga0210057, IMG submission 183968) | Groundwater microbial communities from aquifer - Crystal Geyser CG10_big_fil_rev_8/21/14_0.10 (SPAdes) (version 2) | ecosystem: Environmental > Aquatic > Deep subsurface > Groundwater ... | reverse complement strand
TTTAGCTTCCCGTCTTCTTCCTCAGAGCAGAGCACTTCAAGTACATCCTCCGCATTCTCTTTCTCCTTCTCGCTGCCATCCCTCTCTTCCTCATCATCTTTCTCGCTGCCATCCCTCTCTTCCTCATCATCTTTCTCGTTGCAGCCTACCGCAGCCTCCGCCGGAACGAGTACTTCTTCTGCATTCACCTTTAGTGCTCCATCTTCTGTAGTACAGAGTCTCTCTTCTTCTTCTTTCTCCTCTTCCTCTTCCTCTTCCTCCTCTTCTTCCTCTTCCTCTTCCTCTTCCTCCTCTTCTTCCTCTTCCTCTTCCTCCTCCTCTTCCTCTTCCTCCTCCTCTTTCTCTTTCACCTTCCCATCTTCTCTCTCCTCTGCGATCCTTCCATCTTCTGTGTCTTCTTTCTCCTCTCTCTCTTCTCCTTCCTCTCTTTCTTCCTCCTCCGCATTCTCCTTCTCCTTTAGCTTCCCGTCTTCTTCCTCAGAGCAGAGCACTTCAAGTACATCCTCCGCATTCTCTTTCTCCTTCTCGCTGCCATCCCTCTCTTCCTCATCATCTTTCTCGCTGCCATCCCTCTCTTCCTCATTTTTCGTTTCCCCACAAAGTTCACAGAGCATCATACTTTCCTCTCTTGATGTTGCAGTAGCTCCGGTTTCCACTACCACCACTTCCTCCTTCTCCGTTTTGCCTCCATCCTCTTCTTCAATCATCACTTCCATACCCAGTATTCCATCCTCTACTCCTTCCTCGCTTTCCTCCATTTTCTCTACCTTCGTAGATTCCTTCTTCTCTTTCTCTACACCCCAAAACTCGCAGAGTGTCGTGGAGTCCACTCCCACCTCCCAGGCTTCTTCCTTTGGTTTCTCTGTACCTACCTCCCAAGCCTCATCCTTCATAGTTGGCATTCCCACCTCCCAGGCTTCTTCCTTTGGTTTCTCTGTACCTACCTCCCAAGCCTCATCCTTCATAGTTGGCATTCCCACCTCCCAGGCTTCTTCCTTTGGTTTCTCTGTTCCCACCTCCCAGGGTTCCTCTTTCTTTCCAGCTGCTCCCACCTCCCAAGCTTCTTCCTTCCTGTTTGGTATCCCCACTTCCACACCCTTTGCCCCGCAAGACATTGCATTTGGAAATTCTTCCTTTGCGTTCAGCGTTCCCCCCTTCCAGAATTCCTCCTTCTCCTTCACTGTTCCTACCTCCCAGGCTTCCTCCTTCATCTTTACCGTCTCAGCCTTTTGCGGTGACAGTGTTCTTTCTCCCGGGGAACGGTGTGATGACGGAAACACTCTCTCCGGAGATGGGTGCAGTGCGCTCTGTACTCTAGAATCCACCGTTGTAGCGGGCATCAACATCTGTGGAGACGGCATTACCCTCCCCCCCGAACAGTGTGATGACGGCAATACCATCGCCCATGATGGCTGCAGTGCTTCCTGCACCTTCGAATCTTCCTTTGTGCCCATCCAAAACACCTTCATTCCTCTCCGTGTACAGGATGCACAGGGTACCGTCCAAACCATTCAGGTCCCCCTGCAGCAGCTTGCTCAGCAGCTCCCCCTTAAAGATCCCAGGCAGAAATTCCTGCCTATTGCACAAATCCCCACACAGGTAGCAGGAGTCTTTACAGAATATGCCCAAACCAGTCCCACAGAGTTCGTTCCCTTCCAGTACCAAGATGAAAAAGGAGAACTCCAAACCATCCAGTTCCCCACGCAGATCGTGACTGCAGAACTTACTGCTCTCGAAAATCATCTCCCCTCCACCTTCATTCCTTTCCAGCAAGTACCGCAATTCTTCCCCACCACAGCAACTCTTCAGGCTCTCCCCGCTACTCTCGCAGCACCCAGACCTCAGGGTGCACCCATAGGGGATACCGGCCCTGCTGCCCTTGTTGTCATCATTGCAGGAGCTGCTGCCGGTATGGGATTCAAGCGAAAAAAGAAATCATCATAAGTATGTCGTATGTGCTATGTCGTATATGGGTTTTTTGACGTAGACATACGACATACTACGTACCACATACTACATACCAACTCAATCTCTCATTGAACTCTACAAGCCCAAAGGTCTAAGCTGGGAGCAGTTGCTTATTCATACTGGACTTTCTTGTAACTTTCTTCAGCTTCTAAAGTCCCATGAATCGTTCCAGGTACATCACATTGCTCAGTTTGCTCTTCCTTGTAGGGGTAGTGGTGTATTTTGGGGACAGGGGAGGAAAGCAAAACACCGGGACGGAGAACCTTACTGCACAGTTACCAACCTGGTTTGACTACTGCAAAGCACAGGGGAAAATAACAAACTGCGATCATGTCATTACCTGGGCAATTGCAGACACATGGGATTGTGCCTATGAGGGAGATCTCCGCTGGTGTGATCAAAGGCACCTTTCGGAACCGGATTACAAATGTTGTGACCAGAGAGGTGGATGCTCCACAGATCCGAGCAATCCCAGATATAGCCCCCAATGCGTGGCCGGATGTAAGATCAATAGTTGCGGAGACTGCCAAATACATGGGAAAGAAGCATGTGATCCTCCCGGATACATTCATTTTGACGGAAGAATTTGCAATAACGGATGTAAGTGGCTTCCCTCCAATCACTGTGGAAACAATGTGTTAGATGTCGGTGAAGACTGCGATGATGGTCTGGAGAATGGTAAACCAGGAAAGTGCCCCGGTAATTGCAGTCTTTGTGGTAACGGTACTGTGGAAGAATGGGCAGGTGAAGATTGCGATCCTCCGGGTGTAGATGGTTGCTCAAGTGAGTGCGTTCAGGGGTGTAGAGACAATGAATGTTCAGGGGCATGCTGTAACTGTGCCGGAAATGCCTGCAAAAAATGTCGTTGCCAGGCAGAGAGCACGCCTCCGCCACCAAATCCCGATGGAAGCACACCTGATGTTTGTGGCAATGTGTGCCCCGTATGTGGTGGGGACGAATGTAATGAAGAAAGTAACTGCTGCGGGGGGTGCACAGATAAATGCACTACATGTAAATGCAATAACATAGACGATTCTGTCTGCTTTAAAGAACCGGATGGTGCTTGCTACAAGCCACCGCCAACCGGAGCATGTTGCAGTCAGGGTCGTTGCAGTGACGATGTAAAAAAAGATGATTGTAGCGGTGCAGGTTCTGCCTGGACCGACCAGAAGACGTGTGCCGAAGTGGGCAGTACCTGTGCTTGTCCCAACGGGAACCAAAGGAACGAAAACTGTGCGGATCCCTGCAAGTGCAATGATATGTGTGACAGGAAATACAAGAAATACAGTAACTGGCGTGAGGCGGAAGCAGACTGTTTCAATAATCTGGGAGGAACCCAATTTATTAGCGCTGTCCAGTCAGATCTCTTCTGCGAGTGCAGGGGGGGGCAACCTTTTCCCACTCAATCTTCTTCGGATGACAACCATCCTGCTGCAGGCGGGGGTGGTGGCTCCGGCAGCGGATCTTCCAGTTTTTCTTCTCTCTCTTTTGCCAGCGTTTCTTCCCGACTTTCCCAGCGTTCTTCTTCTCGTTCTATTTCCAGTTTTTCTTCTCTATTTTCCTCTCTTTCACTTGCGCGTTCTTCTACGGGCAGCTCGTCCGTCTCTGCAAAATTTTCCTCCTTTTCCTTCTCGTTTTCCTCTACGGGGAGTTCCTCTCTCTCGTTCTCCTTTTCGTCGCTCTCTCCGGTCTCTTCGCAAATCCCCGGCTCCTTCTCCTCTTCATCACCATCTTCTTCCTCCTCTACTTCATCCCTTTCTTCTCCCTCCCCTTCGTCATCGTTCTCCTCTACTTTATCCCTTTCTTCTCCCTCCTTCTCCTCTACTTCATCCCTTTCTTCTCCCTCCTTCTCCTCTCCGGCATCTTCCGCTTTTTCTTTCTCCTTCTCCTCTCCTATTTCTATTTCTTCCAGAATCTCCATTCCGTCTTCCATATTTGCCATTTCTTCATCGCACTCATCTTCCTCATTTGTTGCTTCTGTTCATTCGTCTTCTTCGGTGCGGTCTTCACAAACTTCTAGCGTCAGCGTGCAGAGTTCAACATCTTCTCTATCTTCTCATAGCTCATCTTCTTCTCGTAGTTCCAGCTCCATTCCGCTCTGTATTAGAAATACAGATTGCAATGATAATGATCCTTGTACAATTAATACGTGTACCTCAGCATTTCTTTGTTTTTATTTTAATTTAGGTTCCTGTTCCTCTTCATCCTCTGCCAGATTCAGCTCTTCTTCCACCTGTAGCACACAGGCGGATTGTAATGATGGCAATGTCTGTACAGTTGATAGCTGCATACCATTCAATGGCTGTCTCAATACTGATTTTGGTTTCTGTTCTTCTTCCTCCTCCTCTTCTTCCTCATTTTCCTTCCATTCCATTGCCTCATTGCCATCCGTAGTATCTTCGCAAAGCTTTGTACCGAGCTCCCGTAACTCGTTCTCATTGTCGCAGTTTTCTCCATCGCTTTCCTCTTCCCTGACGGTATCCAGTTTTGCGCCCCTGTGCAGCAAGAATGCCGATTGTAATGATACCAATGTGTGTACTCTGGATATCTGTAATCCTCTCTTTGGATGTCTGCACCAGAGTATTTCTTTCTGTGGTGCATCCTCTTCCTCCAGTTCTTCTAGCTCTCTCTCTGTGGTGCCATCAAGCTTTTCTCCACTCTGTACGGGTGTTGCCGACTGCACTGATGGTAATCCCTGTACATTCGACAGTTGCAATCCGGTCTTAGGCTGTTCACATACAGATTTTGGTTTCTGTTCTTCTTCTTCTTCTTCTTCTTCTTCTTCATTCTTTTCTTCTTCTTCTTTGTCTACGCTCTCTTTGTTCCCCGCTGCACAGAGTTCCTTTAGTGTGAGTCTGGGCACTTCTTCTTCCACCCTTTCTTTCATTACTTCTTCTCTTCTCTTGTCTTCCTCCCCCCCAATCGTTTCCTCCTCCTCTCGCCCTTCTACCATTCCAATTTCCTCTTTTGCCCCCATAGTCGTTTCTTCCTCTCAGACTTCTTCTCCGTCCTCCTCTCCATCGTCAGTTCAACCTGTTGTGAGTTCCAGTAAGAGCAGTGTTTCTTCCATTCCAATTTCCTCTTTCTTGCCCATTGTTGTTTCTTCTTCTCAGACTTCTTCTCCGTCCTCCTCTCCATCGTCAGTTCAACCTGTTGTGAGTTCCAGTAAGAGCAGTGTGTCTTCTTTCTCCTTAGACTTTGTATTCGCTCCCGTAAGCTCCGCACCAGTTGTGCTCTTTTCTAAGAGTGCATCCAGTATCTCTTCCCAGTCACAAGTGTTCTCATTCGTCTTTTCTCTTCCTTCCGTCATTTCGAGCACTCCTTCCTCTCTCTCATTACTTGTTCCTGCTGTATCAAGCGTAGCGAGTTCCGTCTCTTCTCCCGTTACAAGTCAGGCGTCTGTGTTCTTGCCTGCTGCCTTTTCCTCTTTTGCAGTCAGTGTTCCCGTATCTCAGGCTCCTGTTTCCTCAGTTGCAAGTACACCAGTACAAAGTTCTTCCTTTACTGTTAGTGTGCCTCCTTTGCCGGTTTCTGTGTTTTCTATTGAAAATCCTATACCCCAAGCTTCTTCCTTTGCCTTTAACGTGCCCCTCTCTCAGGCTTCTGTGTTCTCGTTTGGCACTCCCGTATCCCAGGCCTCTTCCTTTGCGTTTACGGTTCTCAATTCTCAAAATTCCACATTTGCATTCAGTGTGCCTGCATCTCTGCCATTTGTACCGCAGCAAATTCTTGGGGGAGCATCCTCCTCCTTTGCATTCAGTGTGCCGGCATCCCAGGTATCCACATTTGCCTTTAGTGTGCCGCTCTTTTCCCAGGGGGTTCCGCAAAATAGTGCGGGGATCCAAAATTCTTCTTTTGCCTTTACCGTCTTAAATTCGCAGAATGCACCATTCTCCTTTAGCACGCCGGCCTTCCTTCCCGCTGCTCCGCAGGACGGCGTGACGAATCAGACTTCTTCCTTTGCATTCACTGTTCCGGGTCTCCAGAGTTCCTCCTTTGCATTCACTGTTCCGGCGTTCCAGGTACCTCCTCTCGCATTCAGTCCTTTCTGCGGAGATAATATTATTTCCGGATCAGAAGAGTGTGATGACGGAAATACCCTTGCCGGAGACGGCTGCAGTGCTACCTGTGAAGTGGAAGAAACAACTGTTGCCGGTATCAATATCTGTGGAGATGGTATCGCACGCTTGCCTGAACAGTGTGATGACGGAAATACCATTGGTGGCGATGGCTGTAGTGAACTTTGCCAGGCTGAGCCTCGTCGTGTGTCCATTCCAAATCCCATTATCCCCATACGGTACCAGGATGAAACAGGTACCACCCGTACCGTTCAGATTCCGCTACAGGAACTCTCTGCACAGCTTCCTGCGGAGGTAAATACCCAATTGGAAAAGGCACCACAGGTGTCTGTTCCGGTTCTGTATCATGACGACAAGGGTGAGAAGCGCACAGTGCAGATCCCTCTGGAACAAATTACCAGACAGATCCAAACACAGGTTGCGGGAGCGTTTGCAGAAGTAAAAGACCAGCAGGCGCCTACGCGTTTTGTCCCAGTGCAGTACCAAGATGAGAAGGGAGACATGCAAACCATTCAGTTCCCTGCAGAACTGGTCACGGCAGAACTTGCCGCACTGGATACCAGAGAACCCCTGCCACTGCCACCGCTGGAACTCATTCCCGTATCGCCAAAACTTCCTACCACCGCCACACTGCAGCCTCTGCCATACGAAGTAGCTCTTCCGACTCCCCAGAGTGTGCCGGCAGGAGATACGGGTCCGGCCGCACTCATTATTATGATTGGAGGTGCGGCTGCTGGTATTGGCTTCTCCAGGAGAAAGAAGATGCGCTAGCTACACTAGCGTCATTAGCTTCACTAGCGTTATTAGCTTGATTAGGGATTTGTTTTCCTTAGAACCTTTTGTTTTCTCTACTAAAGACCAAAATAAGAGTACGGAGAACAATGATTTAAGCCGCAAGCTAACTAAGCTAACCTCGCTAATAACGCTATAACGCTAATGAAGCTAGTAAAGCTAGTTAAGCTAGTTAAGCTAGCATCACCATATCCTCACCGTTCCTTCCTGTACCAGCACAACGTCCTTCTGAACTATACCGCTCATCAGATCCACATTTGTGCTGCTGAGCTTGAGGGGAAAGCGTGAAGGGTTGTGTACCACAACGTGCTGCGGCGCATGCTGTACCCTAAAGGTGATGCCAGAGTGAGGGGGGAAGTGCCATCGCAGCAATCCAAATACAGTGGTTTCGTGATGTACGTCCGAAAGTGACGCACCGGAGACTTCACCGCGCTGCCACTCTTCCGGCAGGTTGATCACTACGCTGTCTTCGCTTCCGTTGGAAAGACGTACAATGGCTGATCCCTCTCGTTCTGTGTATTCCAGAGCAAGGGAAAGGGGTGCCTGCATTTCCACTCCAATATCAGATGTTTTACTGAGGAGTGCTGCATGCAGGGTAGGGGAGTGCTCTATAGTCTGACCCGCTATAGCGAGGAGGAGTGCGAGGGACCCCAGGGAGAAGATGATGTGTGAGCGCAGTGGCATGGGAGGGATGGTAGCAAAGCATGGCTATTTCCGTAAGAATTTGGCCGATTTGATGAGTCACGAGTCTCTAGTCTCTTCTCTTGTCACTTGGTTCCTTGAGTCGTGACTTACTTCAAAGAGCTAGGAAGAGAAGACGGGATTTGTTGCAGCTACCCATTCGTGGTATACTGGTAACGATGGAGATTGATCCACACACCCTACAGCAAATTCTCCAACGCATACACCAGCAAATGCGCTGCCCGCAGTGCGGCAAACGCGTGCCTGTAGACTTTTCTTCTGTGCGTGTGGTTGCCGACAGTGCCATGATTTTACAGCTAAAATGCGATCTGTGTGATGCGTACATCGTACTGCATGCATCTCTCAATGGAGTGGAACACGCAGGAGCACAGCCGTACAACGAGGATATTACAGCCAATGCATCTACCAGTTTGGAACTCAGCAAAGATGAGCTGAGCATGCTGCGCAAAGGCCTTTCTGAATCCGGAGGTTCATTTGAAGAACTCTTCGTGAAGTATGGTGCCTCCGGCAGTTCTGCATCTTAAGCACATGCGGTCTGTGCAGATCATGACTGTGGCGTTCTCCTGCACAGTTCTTCTTTTTGGTTGTGAAAGTCCGGGAGAGAAGAGCTCTGATGTGCTTAGTACACTTAACGAATTGCATGGGAGTGCCAGTGGTGCACTGTCCACCGTTCGCGACGGTTTTTCCACTGTGGTGGAAACCGGAAAAATGGTAAAAGACCAAACGGAGGCGGTTGTGGAGGATGTAGCCGACCGTGTGGAAAAAGTGCGGGAGGGAGTGGGTTTGGTACACGAAGGGCTCACCGGAGAGTGAAGGCACTAGGATACAACCAACAGGTTACAAATAGGGAGTAGGATATAATTTCACACTCCAAAGAATGATTTAGGTTCTTAAGAGCCCTTAAAGGATTGAAGGAATTTTTGAATATTGTCTCCCGGAGACTTGTATTTTATTTGTAACTTGTTGGTGCGTCCTTGTATCTTTGTTCCCGAAAGTGCACAAAATAGTTGCAATCGGAACAAAACAAGGAGAAAATCCATTCACATCTGCGAGGTACTTCCATCCAGGATAGAAGACTGGGCTGAAAGGACCGCAGTTTTTTATATGTTTTTTTCTCTCCTATGCCCCCCTCACGTAAGCCTGCAGCAGCAACAGATTCATTTGATGCCGTTGCACTTTCCATTGCCAGCCCCGAAGATGTCATTGGCTGGTCCCGAGGTGAAGTGACCAAGCCGGAAACGGTCAACTACCGTACGCAGCGCGCAGAACCGGATGGCCTTTTCTGTGAACGTATTTTCGGACCCACCAAAAACTTCCAGTGTTTCTGCGGGAAGTACAAGGGTGTGCGTTATGCGGGTGTGGTGTGTGAAAAGTGTGGTGTGGAGGTCACGCGCAGTATTGTCCGTCGTGAACGTATGGGGCACATTAATCTTGCGGTTCCTGTGACACACATTTGGTTCCTTCGTTCCACGCCTTCACGCATTGGTCTTCTGTTAGACCTGCCGGTGAAGACGCTCGAGCAGATTGTGTACTTTGCTGCGTATATTGTTATTACCGTGGATGAACAGTCGAAGGAAGAAGCCGCGAAAGAGCTCAACTCCTCCATGGAGAGCCGCAAAGGACAGCTGAAAAGGGAGTATGACGAAGCAAAGAAACAAATGCAGGAAAGCAAAGCTACCCGCGAACAGCTGGATGCACTGGATAAAGAGTATGCAGAAAAAATGGATTCTCTTAAGGTCAATCATAAGCAGGCATTGGAAGACATTCAAAATCTTGCGATTGGTTCTGTGCTCTCAGAATTGAAGTTTCGCGAAATGAACATGAAATTCGGTCATGTGTTCCGTGCCGGAACCGGAGCGGAATCACTGCGGGAAATCATTATGAATATAGATCTGCAGGCTCTTATGGAGCAGCTGCAGAAAGACCGCGAACAGAGCAGCGGACAGAAGCTCAAAAAAATTATGAAGCGTATGAAGCTGGTGAGTGCTCTTGCTAAAGCGGGCACAAAGCCGGAGTGGATGATTTTGCAGCGATTACTTGTTCTTCCACCTGATTTGCGCCCTATGGTGCAGTTGGATGGTGGCCGTTTTGCCGCATCTGACCTCAACGATCTCTACCGTCGCGTTATCAACCGCAATAACCGTCTCAAAAAACTGATGAGCATTGGTGCTCCGGAAGTTATCTGTCGTAACGAGAAGCGCATGCTTCAGGAGGCGGTGGATACACTGCTCAATAACTCTGCCCGTGCGGGGAAGACCCTCTTTACTGCGGGGGATCGTCGCAAGTTACGCAGCCTTTCAGATATGTTAAAGGGCAAGCAGGGTCGGTTCCGTCAGAACCTCCTCGGAAAGCGTGTGGACTATTCGGGTCGCAGCGTTATTGTGGTTGGTCCTCACCTCAAGCTTCGACAGTGCGGATTGCCGAAAGAAATGGCCATGAAACTCTTTAAGCCGTTCGTTATCGGTCGTCTTATCCGCGATGAACTGGCGCACAACGTCAAGGGTGCAGAGAGGATCGTCCAGGATGGCGGCAAAGAAGTATGGGATATTCTGGAAGAAGTGATTCAGGACAAATTTGTCCTGCTCAACCGTGCGCCGACGCTCCACCGTCTGGGTATTCAGGCGTTTAATCCCATTCTCATAGAAGGAAAAGCCATTCAGCTCCATCCTTTGGTCTGTGCCGCGTTCAACGCGGACTTCGATGGTGACCAAATGGCCGTACACGTCCCGCTTTCGGAACGTGCACAGCGAGAAGCGAGGGAACTGATGTCCGCTGCTACCAACCTGCTCAAGCCTTCTGCGGGTGAACCGGTCATTAACCCCACCCAGGATATGATTCTCGGCTGTTACTTCCTCACACGTATGCATGAAGGGAAGAAAGGGCAGGATATGATATTTTCTTCCGTTGGAGAGGCATTTCTTGCCTACGAACAGGGCGTGGTAGATCTGCAGGCAAGGGTCAAGGTACGTATTCCGGCAGGCGAAGGTGAAGCACAGATTATTGAAACGTCTGTTGGTCGGGTCAAATTTAATGAAATCCTTCCCGAAAAAATGCGCTTCATCAACGAAACGTTGCGTAAGAAAGATCTCTCCAGGCTCATTAGTACCACACTCGAATTGGTAGGAGAAAAGGAAGCCGTCGCACTCGCAGACAGTATGAAAGATATTGGATTCCGCTACGCGACGCTTTCGGGTGTTTCCATTTCACTCGGCGATATGATTGTTCCCAAAGAGCGTGAGCAGCTTCTGGCAGAAGCCAACGAAACCGTGAGTAAACTCAATAATTTCTTCTGGAAGGGTCTTATGACAGCAGACGAGCGTTACTCCCACGCCATTCAGACCTGGTCACGTGCAAAAAATGACGTAAGCGTGGATATGATCAATGAATTCATGAAGCACGAAGAGAATGATATTACGTACGTTATTGACTCCGGAGCCCGGGGAAACTGGGGCCAGGTTACACAGCTTTCCGGCATGAAAGGTCTTGTTGCCAACCCATCCGGTCGTACCATAGAACTGCCTATTCAGTCCAACCTCAAAGACGGTTTCACCGTTCTGGAGTATTTCATTGCAACGCACGGAGGAAGAAAAGGAAAGTCCGACACCGCTCTTAAAACGGCAGAGGCCGGGTACCTTACACGTCGTCTTGTAGATGCTGTACAGGATGTGGTCATTCGCGATGACGACTGTGGCTCCGTTGAAACACATTGGGTGACCAGAGCGGAGTCTCTGGAAATTGGCGAAGCCTTTGCAAACCGTATTTTCGGTCGTACTCTTTCAGAAGATCTTAAGCACAAGAATAAGACCATCGCCAAGCGTAACCAGGACATCGACAGAGATCTCCTTGCAGAAATAGAAGAGCTACAGGTAGAAGCAGTACCCGTACGTTCTATTATGACGTGCAAAACACGTCGCGGTATTTGTAAGAGATGTTACGGTCGTGATCTGGGAGACAACGACATGGTAGATGTGGGTACGCCAGTGGGTATTATTGCAGCACAATCTATTGGAGAACCGGGAACACAGCTCACCATGCGTACGTTCCACATGGGAGGTGTTGCAGAGGGCTCAGATATTACGCAGGGTCTTACACGCGTGGAAGAACTCTTTGAGGCACGCTCGCCCCGAACACCCGCTGTTCTTTCGGATATCAGCGGCAAGGTGCGTGTTACGCATCCCTCCGGTCGTACTATTGTACATATTGCAGCCGTAGACAAAGGTGAGGACGAATACCGTATTCCTGCAGGCTATGAAGTAGTGGTGAAAAAGGGGCAGGCGGTGAAAGAACGTACGGTTCTCGCCAAGGCTTCCACAGACAAGTCAACGGTAAAGGCCAAGGTGGAAGGAAAAATCTCCAATATCGAGGATGATATTGTCTATGTCAAACACTCCGAATTACAGAACCGCACTTATGAGTTTGGTTCACGCGAAACATTGCTCGTAAAGAGTGGAGATTCCGTGAGTGTGGGTCAGCCTATTAACCTGGGTCACTTCAATCTTCAGGAACTCCTGGACAAGAAGGGTGCCTACGAAGTGCAGAAGTACATTATTCATGAAGTACAGCACATTTATGCCTCTCAGGGGCAAACCATTAACGACAAACATTTGGAAATTATTGTGCGCAAGATGTTTTCCAAAGTGCGTGTTATTCAGTCAGGGGATACACATCTCCTCCCCGGAGAGACGGTAGATATGAGTGAAGTCATTTACGAAAACGATCAGGCAAGAGCACGGAAGAAGGGCAAAGTGAAAATAGCCACTTACGAGCCACTTCTGCTCGGTATTACCAGAGTTGCACTTGCTACAGATTCGTGGCTTGCCGGTGCATCCTTCCAGGAAACCATTCGTGTGCTTGTGGAGGCTGCTACTACCCGAAAGATCGATAATCTCCAGGACCTTAAATCCAACGTCATCATCGGACGTCTCATTCCTACAGGCGATGTCTACCGCGAGCGTTTTGATGAAGAAGAAGCCAAAGAAAAGGAAAAATAGATCATTCTCTCTATCCGGAGCATCAGGGGATCAGCCGTATGGCTGGTTCCTTTATGCGGTTTGGCACCCTACATTTGTGGGTTCTTCAGTCTGCAACACAATGTATTGTGTCAAAGACCAGAGAGGTACGTATGCATTTTCTCTGAGCAATAGGAATAAAAACACCGTAAAAGCTCTTTACTTCCTCTCGTGTCAGCCAGTACTATCGTATCCCCACGTTGTGGGGTTTTCTATGCCTACAGTCAATCAACTTATCCGCAGGCCACGCAGCAGCAGGCGCAAAAAGAGTAAATCTCCTGCGCTCCAGTATACGTGGAATGCGCTGAAAATGCGTGATGTCCCCTTGCGCAAGGGAACGCCATTCAAACGAGGTGTGTGTATTAAAGTCACTACCATGACACCCAAAAAGCCGAACTCTGCTCTGCGAAAAATAGCGCGGGTGCGCCTGACCAACGGGCACGAAGTGAAAGCCTACATTATGGGAGAGGGGCACAACCTGCAGGAGCACAGTATTGTGCTTGTGCGCGGAGGAAGGGTCAAAGACCTTCCGGGTGTTCGCTACCACATTGTGCGTGGCATTCTGGATACCGAAGGCGTACAGAACCGCAAGCAGGGCCGCAGTCGTTACGGTGCCAAGAAATCTAAGTCTTAATTCTTCTTTTTATGCCAAAGCCCATTAAAAAGTACATTCCACAGGACTCAGACGTCGTTATAGAGAAGTTCATCAATTGTATGATGAGCAGGGGAAAGAAGTCAGTGGCACGCGGCATTTTCTGGGATGCCATGGAAATTATGAAGACCCGTACAAAGGAGTCTCCCCGCGATGTGTTTACCAAAGCACTTCTTAACGTTACTCCACTTGTAGAAGTACGACCAAAACGCGTAGGGGGTTCTGTGTATCAGGTTCCTGTAGAAGTGAATCCGAAGCGGCAGCAAACACTGGCGATTCGTTGGCTTATTTTAGCTGCTCGCAAGCGGAAGGGTATGCCCATGGCTAACCGTCTGGCGCTAGAGTTTTTGGATGCGTCTACAGATCAGGGTGACGCCTTTAAGACAAAGCAGGATGTTCTTAGAATGGCTCAGGCAAACAAAGCGTTTGCACACCTGGCTAAATAGGGATGAGGGATGTGAGTCTGGTGCATAAAATCTCCTTCTAAGGATTGCTTCCTTTCGCATTGTTCCGTATATTTTTTCGGACTTGAGCTAGGCAATCTCTTTTGTGTGCTGAGTTGCCAGCATTTCTCATCCTCAATCCTAATCTCTAATCCCTCAGAACATGGATCTCAAAAATGTACGCAACATCGGTATTATTGCCCACATCGATGCGGGAAAAACGACCACAACAGAACGTATTCTCTTCTATACGGGTCGTAACTACAAAATAGGAGAAGTGCACGATGGTGAAGCCACCATGGACTGGATGGAGCAGGAGCAGGAACGTGGTATTACCATAACATCCGCCGCTACTCAGTGTCACTGGAAGGCCAAGGATGTGCAGGGAAACGAGATTGATGCCACAATTAACATTATTGATACTCCGGGCCATGTAGACTTTACGGCAGAAGTAGAACGTAGTTTGCGAGTCCTGGATGGCGGTGTAGCAGTCTTCGACGGATCCCAGGGGGTGGAGCCGCAAAGTGAGACAGTCTGGCGTCAGGCCGATAAGTACAAGGTTCCCCGAGTGGCTTTTGTAAACAAGATGGATAAGACAGGAGGTGACTTCTACATGTCACTTGCCAGTATTCACGATCGCCTCAGCCCCGATGCTATTGCCATTCAACTTCCCATCGGTCAGGAGAACGATTTTACAGGTCTTATAGATCTGGTACGTAAAAAGGCATACTCCTTTTCGGGTGAACATGGAGAGAAAATAGCGGAAATTGATATTCCTGCAGATATGGAGTCCAAGGTCACAGAGTACCGTTCTCAGCTTATGGAAAAAGTTGCGGAGTGTGATGACGATCTTACAGATAGCTACCTGGAAAACGGTGCACTGACCGACGAACAAATCGTCAAGGGTCTTCGTACCGGTACCGTGAGGGGAAAGATCTACCCTGTACTTTGCGGCTCTTCACTCAAAAATATCGGTGTTCAGAAACTTTTGGATGCCGTTGTAGCCTATTTGCCCTGTCCGCTCGATGTGGAAGCAGTCACCGGTGTGAATCCCACCAACGACCAGGAAGAGAAGCGGAAGCCCGATAACAACGAGCCTATTTCTGCCCTGGCTTTCAAAATTGCCACAGATCCTTTTGTGGGGAAACTTACATTCGTCCGTGTGTATTCGGGTGTGCTGAAGTCCGGCAGTTACCTCTACAATACGACGAGTGACCAGAAGGAGCGTATTGGCCGTCTGGTCAAAATGCACGCAAATTCCCGGCAGGAAATTGATCAGGTCGAAGCAGGAGACATTGCAGCTGTCATTGGACTGAAGAGCACGCGTACAGGAGATACTCTCTGTGACGAAGCTCACCCTGTTCGTCTGGAGTCCATTACCTTTGCAGAACCTGTTATAAGCGTAGCAGTGGAGCCCAAAACAAAAGCAGACCAGGAGAAAATGGGTGTTGCCCTGCAGAAGCTTACAGAAGAAGATCCAACCTTCCGTGTACAGAGTGACGAAGAAACAGCACAGACAATCATTTCCGGGATGGGTGAACTCCACCTGGATATCATCATAGACCGTATGCGCAGGGAGTTTGGCGTGGAGACCACAGTAGGAAAGCCGCAGGTTGCGTACCGTGAGACAATTCAGAAAGAAGTGGAACACGAAGAGAAGTACATTAAGCAAACAGGAGGTCGCGGACAGTACGGTCATGTTGTATTCCGTCTTACGCCCCAGGGGCCGGGCAAAGGCTATGAATTTATCAACAGTATTGTGAGCGGACGTATTCCAAGGGAATACATCAACCCCTGTGACAAAGGTTTCCAGGAGGGTATGAGCCGCGGTATTTTGGCAGGGTACCCCGTGGTGGATGTACAGGTGGATCTTACGGACGGTTCGTACCACGATGTTGACTCCTCCGAAATGGCCTTTAAAACCTGTGCGAGCATAGGATTCCAGGCTGCTGCCAGGAAGGCAGATCCTGTTATTCTGGAACCTATTATGAAAGTGGAGGTTGTGACTCCAGAGGACTTCTTAGGTGATGTGATGGGTGATTTGAGTGCACGTCGGGGTCTTATCCAAAGGCAGTCAGAGCGTGGTACTGCCAAAGTTGTGGATGCGGATGTTCCCCTTGCATCCATGTTTGGTTACGCAACGGATCTTCGCTCTATGACACAGGGTCGTGCCAGCTACACCATGGAATTCGGACACTACGATAAAGTCCCGGGTAACGTAGCTCAGGAGATTATTACGAAGAGAGGAGGGGGTAAATAGATAGTTCTTAATTCATAAAGAGCCCTATTGTAAAGGCTTTTTTTAGTACAATTTTAGTGTTCAGCTATCTTTGTATAAGCGAACCGTGCAGTGTTCCAAACGGTGTGGAGTCGTACTTGTCTGAAATGTGGTCACCGTCACTGTCATCTATGGTATTGGGAATCTCATCGCGGTCAAAGTCTGCAGACTCAGAAACCGGAAGGGTATTGTAGTACCCAAGGACCATTTCATTCAGTACATGTATTTGTGGAATCACAATCGCAAATCCCACCACGAGCAGTACGCTGAGAAGAGCGGCAAGTGAGCAATCCTTCGAGAGATATTTCTTCGTCATGGGGGTGAGTGTAAGAGGTAAAGTCTTCAGACTAGTATAGCAGATTTCCCTTTTCTTTTAAAGATTTATGTACGAATCCAAAAATGCGTTCTGTCTCTATACGGATATGTTTTAGTGTATTAAAACATTGACACGCCTTCGCGCAGTCAGTACACTAGCACCATTATTGTTCTTTCTTCAGCGCATTCAAGACCCTAGTAACTGCGCTTCGGCGTGCAGGCACGCAAATAACTAATCCCTAACCCCTAACCCCTAACCCCTAACCCCTAACCCCTAATCCCTATGAAAAGACGTTTCACCGAAGACTCCTGGCGTAAAGAACCTTGGCTGAAGTCACTCTGCAGTGCACTCGCTTCCTGCGAGACAGAAGAAGAAATAGCCAGCTTCCTCCGGGATATTGGCACCCTAAGCGAACTCCAGGCCTGGGGAGAACGTTTTGAAGTGGCAAAGCAGGTTGCGCAGGGCAAGACCTACCGTGAAATTGCTAAGAATACGGGTGCAAGTACTACAACTGTCACACGTGTAGCGAAGTTTTTGGAGAATGGAGAGGGGGGGTATAGAAAGGTTTTAAATACACATCGGCATCACCGCATGCAAGTGGACCGCGGAGAGCGGTCGGCGTCGGTGTTGCAGAAGTACTTACAGAAGTAATCTAAAGACCGAAATCGACCCCTCTCCGAAGTCCGGAGAGGTTGTTTGCCGTGTTGGCAGATGTAAAACTTTTAGATCTTTCAAAGCATAGGAGGAGAGATATGAAAGTCTTTCGACCGAACTTTGCGAAGCGTGGCGGCCTTGTTACGGTCGTCACCCAGGATGCCTCAAGCAAAGAGGTTCTCATGGTGGCCTACGCCAATGAGGAAGCCTGGCGCATGACGCTTCAGACGGGTCTTGCGACCTACTGGTCGACGAGAAGAGATGAGATTTGGGTGAAGGGCATGACGAGTGGCAATGTTCAGAAGGTGGAAGATGTCCTCATTGATTGTGACGGAGATGCTCTTATCTATCTGGTTCGTCAGAAAGGTACGGGTGCATGTCACACAGATGCATCGAGCTGCTTCTATAGGTCTTGCGTTGGCGCAAGACAGCTTATGCCTGCCCCCAAAGCAGGAGCCGGGGAGAACCTCGTGCTCGAGGAATGCGAGATTTCGCTTTCTCCTGCGGTGCCCATGCAGGAAACGGATGAGCTGCTACAGTTCCTACTACCTTCCGGTTCTATGAGCGCACGTGTGCGCTCTGCACTCGTGCAGTCAGGATACGAAGTGCATGAGCCGGATCGCACTGGTTTCTGCGGATCCTCCGGTGGTGTGGATTTCTTCCAGCGCGACCGTCGGATGATTCCTCTGCTCATTGGTTCGGCATTCCAAGCCGGAGTGACGGGCAAGGACCTCTTTCTCGCCAGTGGAGTGCAGGGTCTGCGAGCCGTTGCGGAACTACCATGTTCGCGCGCAAGTTCTGGCCCCACACGTTGGGTTCTCGCTGCTTCGTCAGACATCCGTGTTCTTCAACAGGTGCGTGTTGGCTGTGAGCTTCCGCTCCTGGCCGAGCACCTACTGGCAGGTGTCGCAGACTTGCCGCCCTACGATGTTGTCCGTATCGAAGGGTATGAGGAATCGTCCATTGCAGATGGCCTCTGCGATGCCGTTCTGGTTGTCACAGAGACAGGTTCGAGTTTGGTTGCTAACGGCCTTTCTATTGTGGAAGGTTGTAACAATCTACTAGAGTCCTATCCGCAGGTCTTGGCAATGACGGACTTGTCTCCTGCAATGGAGAAGCGTCTCCGGGAGGTGACTGCAGCCCTTCTGGCTGCTGTGCATTCTTCAGATAGAGTGATGGTTGTCTGTAACCTTCCGAAGGATTCTCTAGAGCAGGTACAGCTTCCGGCTGCTCTTGCGCCTACGGTATCACCTCTCAGCCAGGATGGCTGGGTCGCTTTGCAGGTATGCATAGAGAGAAATCGGATAGGTGAGGTGCTTGCATCTCTTCAATCGGCTGGAGCTAAGGCAATCGCCATTCAGCAACTCATCGGCTATCTGCCGTAGTGAAAGATCTTTTCCCCCTTCCGTTTTACACGGAGGGGGGATTTTTATGTCACACTAATTCCGTGAACTATGACTCCTTCATCTTCCGTTGCCTCGAACTCGCCGACCGTGGTAGAGGTTCTGTAGGCATCAACCCCCTTGTCGGGTCCCTCCTTGTGCGAAAGGGGGAAGTCGTGGCGGAAGGATGGCACCGGCATTTTGGAGGCGATCATGCTGAGAGAGAACTGATCAAAAAATTTGATCAAGGTTTAGAGCAAGAGGATGTCTTGTATGTGAACCTAGAGCCTTGCTGTCATCACAGCAAAACACCGCCCTGTACCGATCTTATCATCAAAAGCGGCATCAAACAGGTTGTCTATGGCATGCAGGATCCGAATCCTGAAGTGGCAGGGCAGGGGATTGCCGCACTGCGGGCAGCAGGCATTACGGTGACCGGTCCTGTGCTCCCGGAGCTCTGCAGGAGGCACAACAGGGGATTTGTTTCTCTTCACGAAAAGGGGAGACCCTACATCACACTCAAGCGTGCCCAGACGAAGGACGGGAGAGTAGCGAATGATGACGGCTCACCTCTGACCATCACTTCAGAGGAACAGAATCAGTGGTCACATCAGCATCTGCGGGCAAAGCACGATGCTATTTTGGTAGGAGTGCAGACGGTTATCAGCGATGACCCGCAGCTTACAGTGCGTCTTATGAATAAAAAAGTAGATCAAACTTTTCCGCAGCCATTAGTTATAATATTCGATCCACATCTTAGAATACCTGCAGAGGCAAAAGTAGTGAAAGAGGGGACTGTCATTATCACAGACAGAGAAGCAGCGCAGAAGAGGGAAGAGGAGCTCTTTAAGACGGGAGCGCGCATACTGCGCATCCCCACACAGAACGGTTACTTCGACTGGAATAGTCTGTGGTCCATGCTTACCACACCGGAGGAAGATTTTTACGGCATTAGCAGCATTCTGGTAGAAGGAGGACAGAAAACAGGGGATGCCTTTAGGAATGCGGGTCAGTATGATGAAGAAGTCACACTCGTTAACTCTTTCTAATAGTGCGTCACTTTTCTGTGAGTAGTTTACACACAAATAAGAATTAAGAATGATGAATTATGAATGAAGAAGTTTACATACTACATTACGATATGCTGTTTTTTCATTCATAATTCATCATTCTAGATTCATAATTCTACACTCAGCTGATCTTCTTTAATACAGCTTCCCCCCATCTCATTATCTTCCCCTGGGCCCTCTGCTTTATGGGCGCTTTTCCGGTAGTTGCATACTCCTGTACAACCTTTGCAAAATCGTGTCCCTGTCTGCGCAGTGAAGCAAGACTCTCCGGTCGGGAATCTACGACCAGACCAAACTTCCCCTTCCCCGCTGTGCATTTTGGTTCGAAATGGTGGCCAATATAGCTGGCTCCAAAGTATTTGAGGGCCTCCGGTAGATGGCTGCTTGTTTTCTGCATGAGCGTTTTCCAGGCAACTGCAGGTGCCCCTCCGGTAAAAATAAGATAGAAAGGTTTTCCATAGAGAGTTCCCCTGGAACGTGTTTCATCCAGTGCAAAGCTCCCCATGCGGTCTATGAGGTTTTTGAGGTGAGCCGGTACGCCGAAGTTCCAGATGGGTGTCGCTACTATCAGACCATCTGCAGATTCCATGAGATGCTGTACGTCACAAAAATCTTCTTCCTGGTGGCACTGGGCGTCGTAGAAGTCCAGAGAGAAGTGGTCGATATGCAGATCTTTCAGTCGACATTTATGTGCATTCACATCACCAAACTGTTGCATGCCCTGCACAAACGCATCAGCCAGCATATTGCTGTTACTTGGCTCATTGGTGCCGGCGACAAGAACGAGGATTTCCATACGAAAGAGTCTGCTTGAGATGTAGCTACTTCAGCGATCTTATGAGTTGGAACGCTAGAGTAAACTTGGACTTGAACCAGTATGACAAATTGTGGTGCGGATGCAATTTTCTGTAGCCTGTTTTAGTTGCGCTCCTGAAACATTCTTCGGTGAATGCTCTCTCTGTACATCTTTTTTACATCTGCCATCCTCACCGGCATCCTGCGGAAAAATGCCATTGACCATGCGGATAGAGTTCAATATCTTGTGTTGTTGTGGCCTTGATGGCACTACATAGTGTGTTTTTCTTTCCATTTTCACCCTTATGAACCCTCCTACAAAAACAGCGCATCCTGTCTCTCAAACTGCATCCACACCTCTTCGGGAGCAGCAGAAGGGTCTTTCTGTACCACGCATATTTACCACACCCGGCAGCGATCCATTGGAAGAAGTGCAGTATGAAAAGAGGGCCAGTCGCATCGTAAATACAGACGGTTCTGTTGTTTTTGAGATGGAAGGCGCCGAAATCCCTGCAGGTTGGAGCCAGGTGGCTACGGACATTATGGTTAGCAAGTATTTTCGTAAGGCCGGTGTTCCGCAGTATACGGCATCCGGGGAGGTGGAGCGCGATGCACAGGGAGAAGTGGTCATGGGTCCGGAACGTTCAGCTAAGCAGGTTGTGCGCCGTCTGGCAGGGTGCTGGAGGCACTGGGGTCAGCAGTACGGGTACTTCGAAACGGCACAGGATGCGCAGGCCTTCGAAGATGAGCTCAGTTACATGCTCATTCACCAGATGTCCGCACCGAATAGTCCGCAATGGTTTAATACCGGTCTGAATTACGCCTATAATATTACCGGTCCTGCGCAGGGGCACTATTACTGCGATCCCATGACCGGAGAAGTGAAGCAGAGTGAAGATGCCTATACGCACCCACAGCCGCATGCCTGTTTTATTCAGTCCGTGGAAGACGACATGGTGAATGAGGGTGGCATTATGGATCTGTGGATTCGTGAAGCGCGTCTCTTTAAGTATGGGTCCGGTACAGGTACCAACTTCAGTACACTACGCGGAAAGGCCGAGCCCCTTTCGGGTGGCGGTATGAGCTCCGGCCTTATGAGCTTTCTTAAAATAGGAGACCGTGCGGCCGGTGCCATAAAATCAGGTGGCACAACACGCAGGGCAGCCAAAATGGTTTGTCTGGATCTTGACCATCCGGATATTGTGGAGTTTATAAACTGGAAGGCAAACGAGGAGAAGAAGGTAGCTGCTATGGTGAAAGCCGGGTACGAGTCAGACTTCAACGGAGAGGCTTACAGCACCGTTTCCGGCCAGAACTCGAATAACTCGGTACGCATACCGCACGCCTTCTTTGAGGCACTGGAAAAGGATGCCGACTGGAACCTTTACTGGCGCACCGAGTTGCGTAAAGCGGAAAAGGAGGGGAGAGGGCCGGTACCCTGCGAGAGTTTTAAGGCACGGGATCTGTGGGACAAGGTGGGGTATGCCGCGTGGGCCTGTGCGGATCCTGGGGTGCAGTACGACACGAACATCAACGACTGGCACACGTGTCCCGCAGATGGTCGCATACATGCAAGTAATCCCTGCAGCGAGTACATGTTCCTGGATAACACCGCCTGCAATCTTGCCTCGATCAATCTCCTCAAATTCTACGATGTGGAGCATGGCACATTTGAAGTGGAAAAATTCAAGCATGCTGTACGTCTGTGGACTGTCGTTCTGGAAATCTCCGTACTCATGGCTCAGTTCCCAAGCAAGGAGATCGCCGAGTTGAGTTACATTTTCCGTACACTGGGTCTTGGGTATGCAAACCTTGGAGCTTTGCTTATGCGCATGGGCATTCCTTACCATTCCGAAAAAGCACAGGCCATGTGTGGTGCTCTTACCGCTATTCTTACCGGAGAGTCCTATGCAACATCCGCAGAGATGGCAAAGCACCTCGGCACGTTCTCCGGCTATACACGCAACAAGGAGCATATGCTTCGTGTCATACGCAACCACCGCCGTGCGGCCTACGATGCACCGCAGAATGAATACGAGGATCTCCACGTAAAGCCTGTGGGTATTTCTCAGAAGATCTGCTTACAGGATCTCCTCGTAGCTGCCAAGGAATGCTGGGACAGAGCATTGGCTTCCGGTGAACAGTATGGCTACCGCAACGCACAGGCCACCGTTATTGCTCCTACGGGCACCATTGGTCTCCTCATGGACTGCGATACCACGGGTGTGGAGCCCGATTTTGCTCTGGTGAAGTTTAAGAAACTGGCGGGAGGCGGATACATGAAAATAGCAAACCAATCAGTAAAACCTGCGCTCAAGGCACTCGGCTACGACGATCAGCAGATTGGTGAAATGATGCACTACGTTATGGGCACGTTGCGTCTGGAAGGTGCACCACACATCAACCGCGAGAGTCTGAAGGAGAAGGGCTTTACGGACCAGGATATTGCAAATATAGAAAAGAATCTTCCACGGGTATTTGACCTGCAGTTTGCATTCAATAAATGGATTTTAGGAGAAGAAACTATGCAGCGCCTGGGTCTCTCCGAAGAAAAATGCGCCGATACAAACAGCAATATGCTCAGAGAGCTTGGTTTTACCAAGGAGCAGATAGAAGAGGCGAATTTGACTATTTGCGGACACATGACCGTGGAAGGTGCTCCCTACCTTAAACCTGAACACCTGCCGGTCTTTGATTGCGCAAATAAATGCGGAAAAATTGGCAAGCGTTTTATAGATGTAGAGGGGCATATACGAATGATGGCTGCGGCACAGCCCTTTATTTCAGGAGCTATTTCCAAAACCATTAACCTGCCCAATGAGGCAACTATCGAAGACATCAAGAGTGCCTACCTCCTTAGCTGGAAGCTTGGCCTCAAGGCTAATGCGCTGTACCGTGATGGTTGTAAAATGAGCCAGGCACTCAGCAGTCAATCCGACAAGAAAGAGGACACCTCCTCAGAGGAAGTGGCTGAGAAGGAAATAGTAGAGAAGGTAGTCATCAAAGAAGTCCCACGCCGTCGCAAGCTGCCGGATGAACGCATGTCTATAACGCATAAATTCTCTGTGGCAGGGCACGAGGGATACTTACATGTAGGTCTTTACGAGAACGGTGCTCCGGGTGAAATCTTTATTAAAATGAGCAAGGAGGGCTCCACTCTTTCCGGTGTTATGGATACGCTCGCACTCAGTCTTTCCATGAACCTACAGTACGGTGTACCGCTGGATGTTCTGTGTAAAAAGCTCGTCCACACTCGTTTTGAACCCATGGGCATGACTACGAATAAAGAGATTCCCATGGTAAAAAGCCTTATGGACTACCTGGGTCGTTGGCTTGCGGTCAAATTCCTCCCAAAGGAACAGGCAATGCAGTTTCATAATAAAGAACTGGTGGAAAAGGCCTATAGCGAGGGTACCAAGAGTAAAGATGCCTTTGCTATGCGGCTTCCTGTCATCGATGAAGGAGCACAAGCACCTTCCGATCTTGCAAATTCCGTTGCCATGCCCCCGCAGGAAAAGGAACAACAGCCTATGCGTGAAGCAGCAGAGACTCCAGATACTTCCAAATGGGAAGTGGCAAAGCAGCAGGGTTTCACCGGATCGGTCTGTTCTGGTTGCGGGAGTATGAAAATGAAGCGCAACGGTTCCTGTGAAATCTGTTTGGACTGTGGTGCCACGAGTGGGTGTAGTTGATCTTCTTTTTGCATACGGAGGAGCGGGTCTCTGCCTGCTCCTTTTGTTTTAGGCGTAGCCGTAGTTCATGAACCCCGGCTACTTTTGCTACAAGGGATAGGGTTGTACACTGCTCTCATGAACTGGATTGATCGTATCCCCTCAAACGAACGCAGGAAGCTCCGTAAGCGCATGCGGAGTCCGGAGGAGTATGAACGCCTGAGAGAACGCGTGAAAGGCCCGGAGGATTTGGAGCGTGAAATGGCCAAGAATGAACTGCTCGCAGAGCTTAAGTTTGCTATGGAAACCGAACCGAGAGTGAATGAAGAACTCAAGAAAGATATAGAGCATGATCTCAAGGAGAAGGGCATAGAGCAGGTGCTCAAAACTGCCGATATGTCCCCGGAAGCTATACAGTCTCTGGAATCGGGATCCTTTGCAGTGCGCATAGAAACCGATGCAGAGGGCAGCGAGCAGATGGTTTTGCAGCCTGAAGGCAATGTATCTGAAAAAATTCCTCTACAGCGGAGCGTTACAGAACAGTATGCTGCGGGTTTTGCGGCATTAGATGACCAGCAGAATGCGTAAATAGATTTGTGTTCTGACAGTGCATATTGCCTATGCATGAATACCTACCGGCAGACAGGCGCGCAGAAGGGCGTCCCGCTCTGGTGGGATTTACCCGACTTCGCAGAATGCCCCCTGCGTGAGCTGGGGGATGAATGCGCTTAGTCAACATGCGATACTGCTTCGCCGGGTTTCGCGAGCGACGCCGCAGGCGTAGTGGAAGAAACCGCCTGCGTAAGCTGGCGGAGCTTCACATAGAAATAAACAACATGCCGAAGGCGCAGACCATAAGAAAAAGTCGCATGGGGGCACATCCTACGACTGCAGGTGTCTGTATTTCAAGGGGAATTGGGAAAGAGCCCTTGCACTAAAGTAAAAAAGTGAATAAATAATTGTTTCATGTAATGCTGTCTTTGTAGGGAATAAGGCTAAGACTAAGCTAAATGTCATTATTATTTAGCCTTAGCCTCAGCCTTTAAGAGGCATCATCCGGAGCTCTTTTATTCACTCTTTCTTTCCTACACTTAGTACAGCGGTGCAGGATCATCCATCCTTTTCCTGAACGATGATCAACTCCAACTGGTTCCATGAGACCGCTGCAACGCGATGCGCGGTCTCCCGGTCCCTTATCATCCATATGTTTGGAGTAGAGGCAAAAGGGGCAGTGATTGCGGTAGGATCCATTTTGTAAAGGATGCACCTCTGCACCGCAGTGTTCACAGGTAAACCGTTCCTGGCGGGCTATAAAGGGCATGGGTCACATACTACACTTACTCTGCTTCCTGCTCATTCTCCTCTTTACGAGAAACTGCTGTCCTATCTCGATCTATTTTCAGTATCCTTTCGATTCTCTCTGCTGCGCTTAATCGGATTTTACCTGTTTCCAGAGATTTCGCAATTTTTGCGGTCCAGGGTGTATTGGCTATTATGCGAGGCCTTTCCCAGGTCTTTTTATATCTCATACTGAAATAGTATTATAATTTTATTTTTATAAATAGCAAGAATTCTTCAGACATTGAACTTAAAGTGCATTATATCGCCATCCTGTACCAGATATTCCTTTCCTTCACTCCGCATCTTTCCCTTTTCCTTGGCGCCCTGTTCGCCTCCGCAGTCAACAAAGTCCCGGTAGGCGATGGTCTCTGCGCGTATGAATCCTTTTTCAAAATCGGTATGGATCACTCCGGCTGCTTGTGGTGCAGTGGAACCCCTGCGTACATTCCAGGCACGCACTTCCTGCGGTCCGGCGGTGAAGTACGTCATGTAACCGAGTGCATGGTAGGCAGCATGAATCAATTGATCGAGCCCGGAAGACTCCACACCCATCTCCCTGAGCATTTCCAGTCCTTCTTCCGGAGAGAGGTCCTGCAAGTCATCCTCTATTTTTGCACAGATGGCGATGACTTCTGCACTTTCCGGCAAGCCCAGTGTCTTACGCTGGGCTGCAGGATCTACATTCTTCATGGCTTCTTCGGTGATGTTGAGAGCATAGAGAATGGGTTTTGCACTGAGGAGGTTAAAGTGTCGGGAAAGTCGTTGTTCCTCATCTGTCATTTCTACCGTATTGGCCATCTTTCCGGAGGCCAGTGCTGCTTTCATTCTTTCCAGTACAGAGAGCTCTTTTTGTTTCATCTTATCTCCGCTGCGTGCCGCTCCTTCCGTCTTGTCTATCTGCTTATCTATGGACTCTAGGTCCGCAAGAATAAGTTCCATTTCTATAATTTCACAATCACGTTTAGGGTCCACGCTGCCGTCCACGTGGGTTACGTTGCCATCCTGAAATTCCCGTACCACATGGCAGATGGCATCGGATTCCCGTATGGCATGGAGGAACTGATTACCGAGTCCTTCTCCCTTGCTTGCTCCTTTTACAAGGCCGGCAATATCTTTGAATTCAATGGCAGCGGGGATTACCTTTTGGGGTTTCACCATCTCTGCCAGTTTCTGCAGGCGTTGGTCGGGTACTTCCACTATGCCAATATTGGGTTCTATGGTGCAGAAGGGATAGTTGGCTGCCTGTGCGCCTTTTGTACGTGTAAGTGCATTAAAGAGAGTGGATTTTCCCACGTTGGGGAGGCCGACGATGCCAATATGAAGCGCCATGCTGAGGGAGTATACGCACTATTCTTTTTCGTGCGTAAGAGAAGTGGCTATTTTGAAGACGGCGATACGCTCATTCCTCCGGAGGAGCGTAAGGTTGGGTATTGTTCGCAGGTGATTTAAGACTGCACTGCGGTTTGCACTCCACAGAACCAGAACGTCGGAGGGAACGTATTGTGTCAGTTCCCGGAGCCAGTTGTCCCAGTCCACAGCATCGGGCGTTTGGGTGCGTATGACACTGTAGAGATCTATGGAATGCGGAGAAACGAGGTAGTCGTACGAAGGATCCATTCCGCGTGTATAGAGCAGATCCGGTCGAACAGTGAAGAGCGCAGGGAAGAGATCCCAGTCCAGGTTGAGTACTCTGCTTTGTGGAGGTACTTCTTTGAAAGCATCTGCAAACTGCCCCAGGTTACGGTCTGCATCTGTACTCAAAAAAGTGAATTCTGTTTTTGCTATGTTTACAAAAATAATCAGTAGCAATACTGCCCATGCGAGTCGTTTTTTTAGAACTCTTTTCGGAAGAAGATATCGAGCTAACTCCGTTGGTAGCGAAGGGCAAAGCGAGAGTATTTGAGCCAGTAGCACGAGGAGCAGCGGCCACAGGAAGTCCAGCATACGTACCCACACCAGCATCCCCACTGTCATGAAGCCCACCAGTGTGCCTGTGAGCACTATTCCCCGTGCCATCATCTCTTCTTTGGTGGTTCTTCCCTGCATTCGCAAAATTCTGAGGAAGAGAGTGCATGCTCCAAGCAGCACCACTATGGGTGCCATTCTGTGTATACCAGATTGCATTTCCGTACCGGTAAAGAGCTGTACATTAAAGGGCACTTTCAGGAAAACTTCTGCAATGTAGTGCACATAGTTCAGGTTTTGCGGAATCAGCAGAAACGCGACCGAAACACCCAGTGCTGCATATACCATGCTACAGGAGGCTTTCCTGTACTCCCTCTGCAGCACAAACCAGAGGCTTCCCAGCAGGCAGAGGAACAGTGGAAATACAAAGAGATGCGAGAGGAGTGTTGCTATAGTCATCAGCGGTAACAACGGCCAGGTCTTCCGCTGAAGGAATGAGAGGAGTAACAGGAGTAGAAGGCTCACCATCATGAACACAGGGCGACCCAGCAGTAAGCGAAGCATCCACTGTACATTGCCGAGAAAGAGCACTAGTACGCATACACTCTGCATGCGTGAGGGAATTTTGAGTGAAGAGAGTATGAGCAGAAAAGAAGCTCCCACGGCAAAGCCTAGTATCAGAATGAAAATCTTCTGTGCGAGTACAGTATCCAGAGCACCAAGCGGTGTAATCAGCAGGTGTGTGAGGTACCACGGATCACTGGAGTGCAGACTGAAGTAACCCGAAGTAACAAAATCCCCCCAGCCTCCAAACTGTTTGCCTTGGTGCAAAATCTGTGCGAGCGCGAGGTGGCGTATGCCATCGCCCAGAGAAGTGGGATTTTGAAGAGGGGAGAGAATGAGAGCAAAGACAAACAGGCAAGTACACACGGTGCATACCGGTATGTAGGGAATCAGACGTCGGGGGAGTGTATTCACACGGGAAAAAGGAAAGTATGTGTACGTAGAGGATACCGTACTACAGAGCGTAAGAGCTAGCCGGTCGCATAGGGAGGAAGTTCATCAGGTTCCTTCAAAATCGCTATTGAAGACCATATTCTGCGCCCGTACTCCGCCTGAATACTTGACAAAATGTTTAAAAAGATTTACATTATGCACCTTTGTATGTCGAGGCGCTTTCTCCTCTTGTTGGCTCTTGTAGTGCTTGTGGGCATAGGCACCAAAGCATTTGCTGCCTCGTTTACGGATACAGAACAAACAGTATATGCAGAGGCTTTTGCGTACCTTTCGGAGAAGGGGATAGTCCGCGGATATAGTGACGGACTGGCGCGACCGCATCTCTTGTTAAACAGGGCAGAGGCATTAAAGGTTCTTCTGCTGGCACAGAAAAAATATGCAGAACGTGTGGCGTGGTATCAGCAAAATATGCCACCCTTGCCACTCTTTTCTGACATTCAGCAGAACCAATGGTACGCACCACTTGTGGAGACCGCGTTTGAATTGGAGATAGCAAGAGGCTACTCTGATGGAACTTTTCTGCCTGGCAGACTGCTTACAGCAGAAGAAGCAGTCGTTTTACTTACGCGGGCCTTTGGAGAAGAGGCTGATGCTTCTGCCGATGCGCAGACCTCTTCTGCCATAGAAAATAGGCCAAGGCAGTGGTATACATCCGCAATCAATACTGCCATCAATCGCAATCTTATTGTGCAGGAGTCTCGTCCATTGCAGCTTGGTCAGCCGGTCACACGAGGACAGTTCTTTGAGATGGTGTATCGCATGATGCGTGTGCGGGAAACCGGTGTGCTTGCTTTCCGTTCTGTGCCTGTTACAGCTTCTCCCAGTCTTACCCCCCAGCCTCCTCCGCAGACTACAGCGCAGGTGCTGCCTTCTAGTACTGCCTCACAGCCCTATGCTTCAGAACAATACTTTGCGGTTTCCATGCCGAGTCTTGGCATCCAGGATCTTACTATTACACACCCTATAGATCCGCTCTCTCAGGAAGGCGTACTTTCACCACTCAAAGACGGTGTAGGTCACCTCTTTAGCTACCCGGGTGCCGGAGGAAAAATTATGATTTATGGTCATTCCAGCGGGTACCCGTGGGATGTATCAAAATTTACGAAAATCTTTCGGAAGGTAAACCAGCTGCGCAATGGAGACAGAATCTTTATCACCTACTCCGGCATGCTGCATACGTACGAAGTGACCTTTGAAGAGACCATAGACGCCAGCGATACCAGCCCCTTTAATGATGATGGGAGCGGTGAAGAACTGCTGCTCTACACCTGCTGGCCGCCGGATTCTATTGCACAGCGGTATGTGGTACATGCACGACCGGTAGATTCCGTTGCCCTTCGTTAACAAGAAACTAGAAATGAGAACCTAGGTTGGATCTTTATCCTTTGGATTTTTGCTGTGGCAATAAGATAAGAAGCAATACTCCTTATCCCTAATCCCTAACCCCTAACCCCTAATCCCTAACCCCTAATCCCTATTACCCTATTCGTCTCAAGATTTCACGATCCACAAAATCTCTCGCTCTTCCGTAGGTGAGCCTCGAAAGCTGCTTGAAGGCTTCTGATGCCTGGTCGTCTCTGGGGTAGGTTTTATCCAGCCAGGGACGGGGAACTTCTATGGAGAAGGGGCGGGTGGGTTGGCCGTCCACACTCAGTTTCATGGCTCCCTTAAAGGCGTCTATATTCACCAGGTCTTGTTCGGTAAAGACCGGAGCCATTTCCTTGGCGCAAACTTCTGCATCCTGCGGGCCAATCTTGTAGAACATCATGGTTCCTACGTTTCCAAAAACAGCACCCTTCAGACTTACATTCCCGCTGAGCTTACTTTCCTTCTCGAGTTGGTCTAAGTACTGGTGGGCCAGAATAAGCCCGAGCCGGTACTTGCGGGCTTCGCTGAGTATGGACTCTATGGAAGGGGTTACGAAGTTTTGGAACTCATCAATGTAGAGGAAGAAATCCCTGCGCTCCTGACTGGTTTGCCGTTGCCTGCGCATGGCAGCCACCTGAATTTTACTCACAACAATCATACCCAGAAGCTGAGCGTTAATGTCTCCTACCAGACCTTTGCTTAAGTTCATCAGGAGGATTTTGCTGTTATTCATGCATTCAGAAATATCAAATGCACTCTTCGTCTGGCCGACAATGTTTCGGATGAGTGTATTGGTATAGAACTGACCGAATTTGGCAGCAAAGTAGGGGATCATCTCCTGCTTTTCGCGCTGGCCGGTTTGTGCCATCTGCTTTTCCCAAAAGGAGCGTACGATGGGATTTTTCACTTTGGATACCTTGTACTTCTGCCATTCCTCATCTGTAAAGAGCTTCACCAGGTCTGTAATGGCTCCGCCTTCATCTTCATCTTCCATAAGTGTAAGACAACCGTTTCTGAAGTAATCCTGAATACGCGGGCCGAAAATTTCTTCTCCGAACATCTTCACCATCATATTCATGGCATCCAGAGCGACTAAGTCCCGCTCTTCGGGTGTTTCTGCCTCCAGAAGGTTCAGACCCATAGGACGCTCGGTATCTGCAGGGTTAAAGTAAATGACATCGTCTGCACGCTCCCGCGGTATGTAGGGCAACAGGTCTTCTATGAGTGATCCGTGTGGGTCTACAATGCAGCATCCTTTTCCAGTCTGAAAGTCCTGACGCGCCATGAGCTGAATAATGGAAGACTTACCCGTACCGGTTTGTCCAATAATGTAAAAGTGGCGGAAACGGTCTTCCGTCTTCATGAAAATTTTCTTTTTCTCTCCACGGTACGTATTGGTTCCCAGGAATAATCCTTCCTGTGGAATACTCTTGGGAGCCGACTCCAGTTTAAAGTTCTGCCACTTAATGGTATCCACTTTGTTGTACTTATTGTTGGGGAAATGGAAGAAGCTTGTGAGCTCGGAGCATCCCAGGAGCATGAGTGGGCTTGTTGTGGCAGGCAGTATTCCTAGCCGGGGAGAGCGCCGTATAAAGCGCGCAATGACTGTGTTCTTTCCGGAAAGCTTGGACTTATCCAGACTGTTTCCACGTATTTCTTCAAACTGACTAAAGGCACTGCACACCTCCTGCAGAAGGTTTTGTGCTCGGGAGCTTGTATCTGCAGAGGTCACAACTCTCAGTACGGCTGTAAAGCCGGGGCCACTGGCTTTCTCATCAATAGACTTGCTGTACTCCTCCACCATTTGCGATACACGTTCTCCTGTAGGTTTATCCTGTTTTTCCAGATCTATCACATTATCACCGGTAGTGAACATGTTGAATATGGCACTCATCCATGTAAGTGGATTCCACCATTTGGCCCCTCTCTTTGTGGGATTAATTAAGTTATGCGCCTCCTTGTGAAGTTTGTTCTGCCACCCGGGTTTGGCAGGCCTAAGTACAAACTGCACAGCGGCCCCTTCGGTTTCCTTTAACTTAGAGAACGCATTAGTCATAGTGCTGAGCGGGTCGCTCTTTAGGCTTTGGTACGTCTTAAATGTTCTGCTGTATGGTTTTTTGGGTATGAGTGCCCGCGCAGAGACCACAGACTTGTCTGTGAAAATATTATAGTCTTCCACTTCGTCAATAATGATGTCGGGATAGAAGGAGGTAATGCGTTTTTCAATCACATGCATCAGACTCCGGGGACACACAATAAAGAAGAGAATTTCTCCCTGAAGCGCTGCGTATTCCAGGGAAAAGAATGCCTGGCCTTTCCACCATCTACTTATTCCTTCGTTATACAGTCCATGCAGTGACTGATACAAATGATCCATAATGCCCAAAATCTCCTTGAAGTCCTGTCCGGATGAGTAGCGTTCAGATTCTGTCTCTTTGTCTTCTTTACTCTCTTTCTTCGGCACCAAAATACGCAGGAAGACAACGTCACGTTCCCGGCTCCAGTCTGCAGCAAGACGAGCCAGCCAGAACAGAAGAAACGTACCAACAATGGTCGCAAGGATTCCTATCCCAATGAAAAGCAGGTTCACAGTGGACATATCTTACCATTCTATCATGAATAGTGCGCTAGTAATAGCTTCACTAGCGTTTTAGCGTTCTTAGCGTCGTTAGCTTCATTCGTTTGTGATCTATACCATTTTTGCTTTTCTCTATGTTTCTTTCGATATGGAAGAAAGAAGGTTCTTAAGAAAAAACCTAATACGCTAGTAAAGCTAGTAACGCTAGTAACGCTAAAACGCTAGTAACGCTAGTAACGCTAGTAACGCTAGCAAAGCTAGTGCGCTAGCAGGTCTAGCCCTTCGCCCAGTACTTCTTTGCCTGCATGAGATTTTCCACCATCTCCAGGAGCTTGCGCATGGTCATATCACTTTTAATGAAGTAGTCATTTGCACCCAGTTCTTCGCCCCGCGCCTTATTGCGCTCATCTGCAAAGTTGGTGAGCATGATGACGGGGAAGCTCCGCTGGTCCTTGGGGTACTTTTCCAGCACACCAAATCCGTCAATAATCGGCATATTGATATCCAGAAGCAGAAGATCGGGTGCCTGTTCCTCTATGGCGGCTATGGCCTCTTCCCCGTTTGCAGCTGTGCGAATAGTGTATCCCGAGATCGAGAATTTCTTTCTGTAGATTTCCCGGAGAACCGAGTCATCTTCTGCGACGAGAATGTTTCCATTTGGCATAAACGTTTAGTGTTGAAGAATGAGAAGAGAGGAATGCGTCACGCAGACGGAGCATAGCGACGTTCTACGTGGCGACGAGAATGTTTCCATTTGGCATAAACGTTTTGGGTGTTTCGTCTTTTGGACGGTTTGTATTAATATTATAGCATAAAACTTATTATAAGTGAAGCTCCAGATCTTTATCTATCTAAAAGCAGGTTTGCTACCTTCCTCATCCCTAGCCCTAATCCCTAACTCGCCCTCATCCCCATCAGCCCACCGCAACCCGCACATACGCTTCTATAGCTGCTCCCTCCAAATACTGCTCTATGGTCTTGCTGGGGTCCTTAACAAATTCCTGTGCAATGAGGGCATTTTCCTCTCTAAACTTCTTCTCCTTCCCCAGCATAATCTTTTCCATAATCTGTTCGGGTTTGCCCTCCTTGGCGAGTTGCTCCTTCCAAATAGCCTTTTCTGCCTCTACAGCTTCGGCAGACACATCTTCCGGACGAACGTAGAGGGGGTTCATAGCTGCCGCATGCATGGCAACATCCTTTGCAATTTCAGAACTTCCTCCGGTGAGGCCGACGACCACACCTATTTTTCCATTGGAGTGAATGTAGGTGCCAAGCGTACCGGCTTCTACCCTCTGCATTTCTCCCAGTGAAATATTTTCTCCCAGTTTCTGCACTGCTGCAGGAATTTTTTCTTCTGCAAGTTTGGCAGCGGCATCGGCTCCTGCGCTGAGAAGGGTTTGTGCTATCTCCTGACCGAGTGCCTTAAAGTTCTCGTCACGTGCTACAAAATCCGTTTCACATTTTAGAAAGACGATTGCAACGCTTCCGTCTCCCTCTGCAGCAAAAATGAGCCCTTCGGACTGGTCACGTTCTGCTTTTTTAGCAGCCTGTGCCATACCCCGCTTACGCAGAAATTCAATGGCTTTCTCTTCATCCCCACCGGCTTCTTCCAGTGCTTTCTTGCACTCCAGAATGGAAACGCCCGTGCGCTTGCGAAGGGAAGAGACGGCAGTTGCGGAGACGGCAGACATACAAGAAAGGGGGAAACAAATTACTGTGCGGAAACAAGATATTCTTTTACGGTACCAAGGATGAGCTGAAGGGATTTCATGGCATCATCGTTTGCCGGAACAAACAGGGTAAAGTTACTGGGTTGTGCGTTGCTGTCACAAATTCCATAGACGGGAATTTTGAGGGTATTGGCTTCGGCAATCGCTACAGAGTCCCGAACGGCATCTACAATGAATACGGCATCCGGTGGGCGTTTCATTTCGGATACACCGGAAAGTGCTGCATCGAGTTTGGTAAGTTTTTTACGTAGGGCAACCTGCTCCTTCTTGGTGTACTTCTCTACTTCACCACTTCGAAATGACTCCTTGAGGTCCAGGTAGTACTTGAGACGGTTTTTGATGGTATTCCAGTTTGTAAGCAGCCCCGGCATCCACTTTTTGGTGACTGTGGGCTGGTGGAGAGATTCTCCAATGTCCTCTATAAGGGGAATACTCTGCTGTTTTGTGGAAACAAACAGGATGGTTTTACCCTCAGTCTGAAGTTTTTTGAGGGCATCGCACACCTTTTCGAGGTGTTCGCGTGTCTGCGTAAGGTCGAAGATGTGGATCCCTTTGCGGCTGCCGTAAAGGTACTGTGCCATGCGGGGATTCCACTTATTGGTGGGGTGCCCCAAGTGACAGGCTGCATCGAGGAGTTCCTTTTCCGTTGCTATAGGCATAGAAAGAGTGAGAAGAGGGTGCCGATGGACCAGAAGTGGTCAATCCTTAGCTAACATCTGACGTCTTTTCGCCTGGGTGCGGAGGATACGCGATTGAGCTACACCAGCTTCCTCCTTCGCTCCTTTGGAGCTTCGGAGGACAAGCAGGGTGGCGCTTCGCGCCAGGACCGCAGCGATCGGTCAAATGTGAGTGCACAAGTTATACGGCAGAGAGAGTGCTTGTGCAAGGAAAATTCAATCTTTGATTCAAGGCCACAGAGGCGGTTTATTGTGCAAATTTTTTATACAAAAATCCACCATGCCACAGAAGTGCCGTGTGCCTAGTGACATCTTCCGGGGAGTACCTACACTGCGCATTCTTTCTCCTCTTCTATGGCTGTTTCTCCTCCGGTCGCAGATGCCCGCATACGGCAAATACGTGGCAAGATGCAGAGTGTAGAAGGCGATTTGGCAGAGCTGTTTGCCTATATGGATGACCTACCCGGTCACCAGCAGGAACAAGCCAGAGAAGCGCTGCAGAGAGCTTTTGAAATGGGCATTTCCCTGAGTGATTTAGACCGCATGCCGGGTGCTCCTTTGCTGGGGGAACAGGAGATGCACCTCCTTGGTCCGGAACTCCGGCGCCATATTCTTGAAACAAGGAAGGTCTACCAGGAAATTGCCGAACTCAAACAGGTGGCTCGTCATATGTTTGGGAGGAAGACGCTGCAGCATCTGCGGAGGTTTTTGAAGAGAAGAAGAGAGAGGTAACAGGGTGAGACGGACAACGCGCAGGAAAGCATCCTGCGCTGGTGGATAATAGATGAAACCACCAGCGCACATTGCCTATGTGCGCGTTGTCTATTACACGGGAGGCTTTGGTGCCTTTTCGCAAAGAAAAGCGAGGTACTTCTGGAGTAAATAACGGTCGTCTGGATCGGGACCATCGGGATGTTCTTTTTTATACTCATGCAAAAAGTCTTTTGGGAGGCCTTTTCCATAGCTGAGATTGACAATAATTCTGAATCTGATGTCAGCCGGGTCCATTGAAGCAATATGGAAGAAGTCATCGCACGGGGCTCTTCGGCGTATTCGACGGAATTCCCCGTCTTCCTCTACATCTACAGTGTGTTGAAACCACACGCTGCTTTCAGGAGGGTCAAAGCCACACGCAATAGTGCCGCCAACTATCTGGGCAACCTCCTCAGCTATAGCACTAATTTTCTCTGCTGCTTTACCCACTTTTTCTGCCCATTGCCTGTCTCGTTCCTCTTCCTCCGGTGTACGTTGACGTGGTGAATAGAACATTGGAATACACGGTAGTATGTATGGTTACTGTTTCCAGTGTTCTGCAATTTTTTCCCGCAATTTCCCCACCGGAATTCTTTCTTGTTTCAGCGTATCGCGGTCGCGGATGGTGACCGTATCGGCATCTCCCTGCTTAGCATCTTCACCGATGGTGCCGAAGTCCACGGTGACACAGAGCGGCGTTCCTATTTCATCCTGCCGCCGGTAGCGCTTTCCAATGGAGCCGGTCACATCAAAATCGATGTTGAGGCGTGTTTCTTTAAGGAGGGATGTGTGGATTTCTTTTGCTTTTTCTATAAGAGGTTCCTTTTTACTCAGAGGCAAAATGGTGACATCGACCGGAGCGAGGCGCTTGTCGAACTTCATTACTGTACGGACATCGCCGTTCTCGAGCTCCTCTTCTGTGTAGGCTTCAAGGAGGAAAGTAAGCACGGCGCGGTCGCATCCAAAACTTGGCTCCACCACGTGGGGCAGGAACTTCTTTTCGGGGTCGTTGGGATCTGTGTATTTCAGTTCTTGCCCTGAGAATTTTTCGTGCTGAGAGAGGTCGAAGTCGCCACGGCTGGCAAGTCCGAAGAGCTCTGCCCAACCCCAGGGAAAATTGTATTCGATATCCACGGTTTTTGAGCTGTAATGTGAGAGTTCCTCTGCACTGTGCTCTCGGATGCGGAGATGCTCTTCGTCTATACCGAGGCCGGTGTACCACTGCCATACTGCCTTTTGCCAGTTGTCGAATGCAGAATCTACCTCTGCAGGATCTACAAAGTACTCTATTTCCATTTGCTCAAATTCTCGAGTACGGAAAGTAAAGTTCCCAGGAGTAATTTCGTTCCGGAAGGCTTTTCCAATTTGTGCTATGCCGAAAGGGAGTCGAGGTCTTTGCGTCTGGAGAACATTCAGGAAATTCACGAAGATGCCCTGCGCTGTTTCGGGTCGGAGGAAGATGTCATCACCCTCATTGGCTACAACACCCTGCTTTGTTTTGAACATGAGGTTGAACTGCTTGGCTTCCGTCCAGTCCCTCTTTCCGCAGTTTGGACAGTTCACCTCTTCTGCATCGAGCATAGCTTTGACTTGGTCAAGCTTGAGAACCGCTGCAGCGTCTATGCCTAACTTTTCTTCAAGCAGCTTGTCTCCTCTAAACCGTTCTTTACAGCTTTTACAGTCCACCAGGGGATCGGTGAATGATGTGATGTGTCCGCTGGCTTCCCACACCTTAGGGTTCATGAAAATGGCACTGTCGAGGCCTACAACATCGGATCGGCTACGCACAAATGTGTCCCACCATTCTCGTTTCACTTTGTTCTTCAGTTCGGCACCGAGTGGGCCGTAGTCCCACGTATTGGCCAGTCCGCCGTAGATCTCTGATCCCGGGAAGACAAAGCCTCTGCGCTTACAGAGGGAGACGATCTGGTCGAGAGAACTGGCTGGCATAAAAGCGGGCTTACGGTAGCAGTCTCCGCGATCCAAAGCCAATTTCTGTATGAACAGATATTTCAATAAAGGTCAAAATATGGTATAATAAATTGAAAAACAAACATATGACTCTGCGCCTTCCACATCGTTCGGCTGGGCTCCTGCAAGGCCTTTGCATCGCTTTGCTCCCTGCAGCTGCGCATGCACAGGGAACGCAGGAAGTTCTGGAAGGGGATAATTCCATCACGGCAGCTATTTCCTTTATTGCCTTTGTGGTACTCAGTCTGGTCTTTAGCCGCCTTTGGCTGCATATACTGCAGGCAGTCTTCCGGCATCCGGAGGAGGCTGATGGAGAGGAGCCTCAGGCACCGCTTTCTCCCAAACAGGTTCTTGGCATTTTACTCGGTACGTACGGACTCTTTTTCCTGGCTCTGAACAATCTTGAGGAAGCATTTCCACTGGAAGGTCGCATGGGCGCACTCACTCTGGGTCTGCTCTTTGTCATTGCGGGCGGTGCGGCTTTGGCCGCTGAGCAGCGGTTTCGCACTGCGAAACAGTATGTGTTTGCTGCCATGATAGGTACGGCTCTTTCCATTCTTCTTCTGGGCTTACAGCAGTCACTGTTTACCGGGCATCTCACCAGTAACCCGTACCTCATGTCCCTCTTTGTACTCACCGCTGTGCTTGCATGGCGTTGTCTCTTTGGACCATGGAATGCGCACATTAAAGCAACGGTTCTGGGCACATTTCTCCTCTGGATAGGAGTGTATCTCACCGTCAATGATGCACCGGATATCCGTATGGCACGTATTCTTGCAGGAGTGGTAGCACTCATACCTGCAGTCATTTGGTGCAGTTTCTTCCTCAAGTACCACGCACAGCGTATGAGCGTAGTATGCCTGATGTTCTTTGCGGGCATGCTTTCTACCGCACCCATTCTGTTCTACGACAAGCTTGTGCGTTCCGGGGCCGAACTCCAGTTCTTCTTCTTCCGTATTGTGCCCGAAAACTTTAACCGTACTTCCAGCATATTCGTCTCGGGTAATCTTTCCGGTATTACGGGCGTGAAATCCACACTTCTTATCACGCTCCTCTCCTTTCTCTTTGTGGGAGTAGTGGAGGAGTGCAGTAAGTTCTGGGTAATGAAGAAGAGCGGAACGCAGTTCTTTTCGAGTATTGATGATGTCATGCAGCTCTCCATCATTGTAGCCATAGGCTTTGCCTTTGCAGAAAACATTATTAACCCCACATACTTCACAAGTTTTGTGCAGGATTTCCTCATTCGCAACGATCCGCAATGGGGTGGTTTTCTGGGCAATGTTATGGGGAGAGCTATTCTCACAAATATGGTGCACATTGTCTCCACCGGAGTACTTGGGTACTTCTTTGGATTAGCCCTCTTTGCAGGGCCTTACATTCGTGAGGTGCGCAGGAAAGGCAAAGTGCTGTGGCTTACGGAAGGTATACACACACTCCTGCGCTATCCCGCAAAACTCATTTTCCGCAGGCAGATGGTCTGTGTAGGTCTGCTCCTGGCTGTATTCCTCCATGGGCTCTTTAACTTCCTGGTGACCTTCCCCGATATTCTGCCGAGTCATCCTGCCACACTTGCAGATCTCTTTGGCCAGTCACATGGTTCACTTCTCAGCTTTGTACCTCTTCTGATGATTCCTTCACTCTTCTACGTAGTGGGCGGGTTCTGGCTTCTTACAGATCTCTTCTACAAGAAGGAAAATATGAAGGAACGTGGGCATCTTGTCACCACAGATACTTTCGTCAATGAGCAGGTGACGGCTTAGTCTAGTGTTGGTTATTGGTTATTCGTTATTGGTACATAGTAATGAGTCCTTTTATCATAAGAACTTTTCATAAGAACGTTCTAACTCCTACAGAAGAACACTTCCCACATTCAACGGTAGAAAAACATACAGCCAATAACAAATCACCAATAACCAATAACAAGAACCATCTCTTTGTGTTGCTTTCGCGCATCACGTACAATGCGCGAGATCTTTTTTCTTCTCACTGCTACATGCCCTGCTCACGTACTTCCCGTCAAATTGCTCTGTGGCTCCTTTTCTGCCCGTTTGTTTTTAGTTTGGGACTTTCTCCTGTGCAGGCAGCAGTCAACGATCCTCTTCGTATAGAGGATGATGCCGTGGTAAGTCGTGGTGATTTTATACGGGCAGCCGTGCGTGCGTTTGATTTGAATACCGAAGACGTAGATGCAGATCCTTTGCCCTACAGTCGCATACCCAATGCACTCATTCCCTTTCTGCGTGTTGCGCACGAGAACGGTGCGCTGAAGGTCTTTGGCAAAAACCTGCTTCTTGCACAGGGCATTACCAAAAGTGAAGCTCTCCAGGTTGCCGTGGCTCTGGGGGCATTGTCTCCACAGGGCAAACCAGACCATACGTTCCGCGATGTGCATACGGGTACTGCTCTGGAAAAAGCCGTTACTATAGCACTGGAACAAAATTGGATGGCACCTCTCAGTAGTTCCGTATTCGGAGCCAACAGGATGCTTGTGGGAAGAGATGGCAATCTTCTGTTGCGTAAAATTCGCGGGGATGATGTGTCGGAGCCTACTCGTAGGAATAATTCCACGCTGAGCCAGGTACCGACCATCAAAATCAATTTTTCTCCACAGGCACCTAGGCCACTCCCCAAGTCCGAAATACTGGAAACACTCTGGCAACTGGTGAATGAAGAGTACCTCTACGAGGACAAGATTCATCAGGATGATGCTGCGTACAGTGCCGCAGAAGCTCTCATGAAGAGTCTGGGAGATCCCTACACCACGTTTATGCGTCCGGTGAGTTCCCGTAGCTTCCAGACGCAAATTAACGGAGAAGTTTCCGGCATAGGTGCACAGGTGGAGTATATCGACGGCTACCTCACCATTGTAACTCCTCTTCCGGGTTCGCCTGCGGAAGCATCCGGTTTAAAGCCGGGTGACCAGGTTCTTGCTGTAGATGGATTCAGTATTGTAGATATTGGTTTTCTGGAGGCAGTGGAGCGTGTGCGTGGAGAGAAAGGGTCCACAGCCACACTGCATATTCGTCGCGCAGGCATAGAATTTGATGTGCAGGTCACACGCGATGTGATCAAGGTCTCGGAGATCGATATCAGTTGGCAGGGCAAGGTGGCCGTTGTCAAAATAGTCCAGTTCGGTCGTATAACCGAGAACGATCTGCGTGGGTTGCTGGAAGAGGTCAACCTCAAAAAGCCCACTGGACTTATTTTGGATCTCCGCAATAACCCGGGAGGGTTACTGGAAGCTGCCGTAAGTGTCATGAGTAATTTTGTACCGAAGGGCAGTGATGTCACACGCATCGTGTCGCGCAATAAGACACGCGTAGAGAAGACAAATGAGGAACCCAGTATAGATCCGGAGGTGCGTATGGCCGTGCTTATCAATGGCGGCAGTGCCAGTGCCTCAGAAATTGTGGCAGGTGCTCTGCAGGATCATAAGCGGGCTGTGATTGTAGGAGAAAAGAGCTTTGGAAAGGGCACGGTTCAGCAGGTGTTGCAATTTAATGACCAGTCAGCTATGAAGATGACGGTAGCGGAGTGGCTTACTCCAAACGGCCGCAAGATCAACGGGGACGGCATTATGCCCGATGTGGTGGTTCTAGAAGGGGAGCGAGACGAGCAGATGAGTAGGGCATTGGAGCTTCTCAGGAGATGATCTGCGGAGCGGAAACTAGAAATTAAAAACTAGAAACTAGGATTTAAGTTTGTGCGCTTGGCATATTGTGATGAGCTTATAGCTCATAGCTGTGAGCTTAAAACCATGAGCAGAATCTAAGGAAAAAGGAATCGAGATTCCTAGTTTCTACATGTTGGAGTAAAACTGCTTCTTCCTGTTTGCTTCACGGTAGTTTTCCCGTTTCAATGCAGCCTGGCGGGTAAGCCGCCTGCTTGGTTTTTTTGACCGAGTGGCACGAGTGCGTAGTACTTTGAGCAAGCCCGTATTTTGCACCTGGCGCTTGAAGCGCTGCTGCAAACTATCGTTGCTCTCTTCGCCTTTCTTGTGTGCATGAATTGCCATAAGCGCACACAGAGTAGGGAAAGGGGTCTGGAGGTGCAAGCAGAAGTAGCTATTTCTTCCCGCTGTACGGAATAGACAAAATCCTCAGCCACACCGTTGCTTCTGCACAAGAACATCTCTAAAATCCCCGTGATATGCCGACAGCAAAAAGTGATTACAACGCAGATAAAATACAGGTTTTAGAAGGCCTGGAGCCCGTACGTAAGCGGCCTGGTATGTACATTGGATCCACCGATACGCGTGGATTGCACCACTGTGTCTATGAATTGGTCGATAACGCCATAGACGAAGCCATGGCTGGCCACTGCAATGCCATTACCATTACTCTCAATGATAACGGGTCGGTATCTGTGGAAGATAACGGTCGTGGTATCCCGGTGGATATGCATCCCAAAAAGAAGCGACCGGCTCTCGAAATTGTACTTACCACACTCCATGCCGGAGGCAAGTTTGGAGGTGACGACAGCGGCTACAAAGTTTCAGGAGGTTTGCACGGCGTGGGTTCCTCTGTGGTAAATGCCCTTGCCATTCACTTAAAAGCAGAAATTCATCGTGGGGGTAAAATTCATACACAGGAATACAAGCAGGGTAAGCCGATTGCAGATATGAAGTCCGGAGGCAAAACCGATCACACGGGAAGTCTTATTACCTTTCTGCCGGATCCCGAAATTTTTGACACCACAATATTTCTTATGGATACGCTCCTCACGCGTTTCCGCCAGCAGGCCTACTTAACGCGTGGTGTGACTATAGCTATTATGGACGACCGCAAGGAGCGTCCTGACGAAGATAAGAACCATCCGCGTTTGTACCGTTTCCAGTTTGAGGGCGGTATATCTGCGTATGTGCGGCATCTCAATGAAGCCAAAGAGTCCATTGGGTTACCCATTTGGTTCGAGAAAGATACCGAATCCGGCATGGTGGAAATTGCTCTGCAGTACACGCAGGCGTTCCAGGAACATGTGGTGAGTTTTGCCAACAACATTCACACTTCCGAAGGTGGCCACCACCTTACCGGTTTTAAGGCTGCTCTTACCCGTACCATAAATGCCTACGCACGCAGCCAGAGCATCTTAAAGGAGAAAGAGGAAAACCTTACGGCAGATGACGTACGCGAAGGTCTTACGGCTGTTGTATCTGTCCGTCTGCGCGAACCTCAGTTCGAAGGCCAAACCAAGGCCAAGCTTGGCAATGCAGAAATGAAAACAGCGGTGGAAACGGTGGTCAATGAGAAGCTGGCCGAATACCTGGAAGAACATCCCGGTGAAGCCAAAGAGGTTGTAGGCAAGTGTATGCTTGCTGCGCGTGCGCGTTTAGCTGCACGTGCCGCGCGCGATAGCGTGATCCGTAAAGGGGCACTGGATGGCCTTACACTTCCGGGCAAACTTGCCGATTGTTCCAGTAAGGATCCCAGCCAGTGCGAGCTCTTCATAGTAGAGGGAGATTCTGCCGGTGGTTCTGCCAAGCAGGGGCGCAACCGGGAATTCCAGGCTATTCTTCCGCTCCGCGGAAAGATTCTGAACGTGGAACAGGCGCGGTTGGACCGCATGCTTGGTAACAATGAAATCAAATCACTCATCATTGCCCTTGGTATTGGTATAGGTGAAGTAAAGGATCTCACCAGGCTCCGCTACGACCGTATAGTCATCATGACAGATGCCGACGTAGACGGTGCACACATTCGTACGCTCCTGCTTACCCTCTTCTTTAGGTACTTCCCGGAACTCATAGAAGGTGGGCATCTTTATATAGCACAGCCACCTCTCTACAAGATTCAAAAAGGAAAGGATGTACAGTACGTCTACGACGACGGTGCCAAGCAAAAGCTTCTTGCCAGCTGGGGTGTGCAGGAAATTGAAGAAGTGGAAGATCCTGAACAAACCGATACAGAGCCAAAAGAGGAAGGAGAGGATCTGGAGGAGAAGGAAACAGAAGAAGCAAAGGCAAAAAAGTCTTCCTCACGCATTTCCATGCAACGCTACAAAGGTTTGGGAGAAATGAACGCAGAACAGCTTTGGGATACAACTATGGATCCCAATCACCGTATAATGCTGCAGGTCACCATGGAAGATGCAGAACGCGCGGAAGCTGTGTTTGCTACACTCATGGGTTCCGAAGTAGCACCACGCAGAAAATTTATTCAGACACATGCAAAAGCGGTGAAGAATTTGGATATTTAGGGTTTTTCTTGGACTCATTGCCTTGGAGCAGGAGGCTTGCATACTTTGCTCGTATAGTTGCAACAACTGCGTCTATAGGGAACACAGGGAGTCCATCTGCCTTACATTTTGCAAGAAGGTCTTGCTGTGTGAGTTTCTGTGGCAGGGTGCCATCACTAAATTCAAAGAATACTGTATGGGGATCACTCATTTTCACATGTACTGTTGTGAATCTGCATATTCCGGATGCACCTTCTTTCGGCGCTCTATACACAACAGGCAGACTCACCTGTAAATTTTCACCGTGTGGCTGAACAAAATGACATCTCTCGGAGGTTTGCCAACGAGGTTGTTCCATACAGCTTAGGAAAAGAAGTTACCCTAAGAGTTCTTCTGCATCTTTGCAATAAAAATGGCATCTAAAAGGTCTATACTATCGATCTAGTCTTCGTCCCCTGTGTCTCCAATGTGATCCTTAAAGGTATAGATGCTTCTTTTGGAGCCTTCTTATTCCATACAGTAAGAGATTAATGGAAAAACAGGCAACAAAGACTACGACAAACTGAAACCAGTAGAACAAAAATATCCAGCCTCCTTCACCATGTATCTGAACGATGTATGCCCATAGCAAAGTAAGAAAAAAGTTTAGGACAATGTATGAGGCAGGAATCATCAAGCTATTTATGAATTGCTTTGGATGTTTCCATAGATATCTTGTGCTGGCAAATATGACCAATGCGGGCATTCCAAACAACAAAATCATTTCCAGTCGAAAGGATTCGTTGTACCGTGTATACGGAACGTTTTCCAGCGAAAATTCACTGATTGTTTTTGTAACCATGAAAGTGAAAACAATAAGGCTTAGACCAATAATAGGTCCTCGTAATTCTTTCTCCTTTGATATTTTTCTATACAAGTACATACAGAAAACAATTCCTAATATAAAAGGAAATGCATAGAGCAATACCGCCAAAAAATTGGATTTAGTTACATCCATGATGAGTAATGCCAAAAAATTGGATCTGCTTACAACTATGTAAACATTCTACCAATTTATTGTTGGATTGAGTATACCTTCTTTCTAATCCTCATCCACTCCCTCTCCAATGTGATCATTGATGGTGTAGGTGTCTAAATTCCTATCCCCCAGAAGTTTGATGATCTCCGGAATGGCCTTTTTAAAGGGAATCTGCTTCTGTTTGCCGGCTGCCATATCCCGCAGAATAATGACATCTTCCTTCACTTCTACCTGACCAAGAAGCAGAGTGAATCGTGCAGCGAATTTGTCCGCAAGGCGCATTTGGCTCTTGAGGCTCGCTTCGCCAAGTGCTCCTATGGTGTGTACACCTTTGTCGCGCAGCTCAGAGATGAGCGCGAGACATTTCTTTTTGGCTTCTGGTCCCAGCTGTGCCACAAACACATCAACCTGGTCCTTATCCGGTGGCTGTACCCCGGCCTGTTTCATCTGCCACACGGTGCGTTCCATACCTCCGGCAAACCCAATGGCCGGGGTTTCTTTCCCGCCGAGCATAGCGATAAGCGGATCGTATCTGCCTCCTCCTCCTACAGCATTCTGTGCTCCCGTAGTTTCATCCCAGTACTCAAACACAGTTTGGGTGTAGTAGTCGAGTCCGCGCACGAGTCCGGGATTTTCCTGGTAGGAAATCCCGAGAGTGTCCAAGTATTCCAGTACGTTCGCGTGGTACTCCTTGCTTTCATCATCCAGGAACTGATCCAGCTTGGGTGCGCTCTTGATGAGTATTTGCGTGTCTTCTTCTTTGGAGTCGAGGAGTCGCAGGGGGTTTGTTTCCAGGCGCTTGCGGTCGAGCTCCGGCAGGTTACGCTCTTTGCCAATGAAGTAATCCTTGAGTGCTGCCACAAATTGGCCGCGGTTTTCTGCCGTGCCAATGTTGTTTACTTGCAGGCGCAGGCGATCCAGTATCTGCAGGTCACTCAGCACCTTGTGTACCACATGAATCAGCTGCGCGTCCAGGCTCGCATCTCTGAGTCCTATAATTTCAAAGTCGTACTGGTAAAACTGCCGGTAACGCCCTTTCTGTGGCCGGTCATGACGGAAACACGGGCCTATGGCATACAGTTCCACCGGTTGCGGTAACTGCTGCATACCGTGTTCTATATAGCTGCGGCAGATGCTGGCAGTGAGTTCGGGCCGTAGAGCAAAATCACCCTCCTCCTGCTCTGCAGAGTGCTTGGAGGAAACCATAAAGAGCTCCTTCTCCACAATGTCTGTGTGCTCGCCTATACCCCGCTCAAAAATAGAGCGGTGTTCAAAAATTGGCGTTTCAATGCGTTTGTAACCGGCTTGTCTGGCGCGGTGACGCACAGCCTTTTTGATGTAGGTCATATACACGTGATCCTCCGGGAGGAGATCGTGCGTGCCCTTTGGAGTACGAAACGTGGATTGTGACATAGGTCTACAGAACAGGAAATGTGATTTGAGGAGATCCCACGGTAGTTCCGCTTATGCGGGATGAAGGGGGATTGCTGTACGCAATTGCATCTCAGCTACAGTTCAAAATGAGAACACGTGAAGCGTACGCTAGCAGAGATTCTTCTTTTGGTGAAGCCTTAAAATGCCCTATTGTGTGGATTTTTCGGGGGGTTGTTATGCAACCCTGCAAAAAGACGCCTGACCATGGTCATTTGTCATGGAGTAGCCAATGAGGGCGCTGATCATTTTCACAGAGCCATTATATGCACATTCTCACGGGTTGGCAATTTACTTTGGTAATTTGGAAAACTTGGATAAATGGAGGTTCCACTTAAAAGAAACCCAGGTGCCGTGGTGCACTTTTGAATGCATGTATGGCCTCATGGAAATAAAGCTGTAAAAAGCTGAAGGGAAATTTGGTATTGCATACTTGATGGTAGTATCCTGTAGGTATGATTTTCTCAAGGAAAAATGCAGGCAAGTGGGTAGCAAGCAAAAATGGGAGAGCAGTGGAAACTGCCAGAAAGCTTGAGACACTTCTGAAAAAGGTAACTAAAAGAGAGGATCAGTCTTCTCTTCGATTCGACAAAATTCCACCGAAAGCTTTTGCGGGTACCCTTTATGGAGTTTGAATACACGAAAAGAGAGTGGAGCAGAGGAATAGTGTATGTACCTACATTACCAATCTTATTGAATGGGTTTCCTGTTGGGCATGCACTTGTAGATACAGGAGCAGATGCAACATTGTTGCCTATGGAGTTACAGGAGTTACTGGCTGTTGAATTAGATACGCGGAATGCGATTCCTTTTACAAGTGCAGGAGGGGATGAATTTAAGGCTATACCTACTACCAAGCCTATAGAATATACGATTGAGCAGTCAGGATTTCGACCCAAAACCTGGAAGGGAATAGCATTTTTTGCCGAAGGGCAACCTGCTATATTGCTGGGGCAGTATCAGTGCTTGGAGAAACTGAGTATTACCTTTGATGCTCCTAACAAGAAGATTCGCCTTGCATAAGAAGGTCTTGCCACATTCTTTCTTCTGTTTTTTCTCTACAGATGTGGTCTTACAGCCGTAGGTAGTTTAGTATTCCCGCTGCACATGGCGAGAGCCTTCGAACCTTCGACAAGCTTAGGACTCAGGACACTCTCTGCCATTGCACTGATCCTTGTATCTATCTTATTTCTCACATGGCGAGAGTAGCTCAGTTGGTTAGAGCGTCCGGTTGTGGTCCGGAAGGTCGTGGGTTCGAAACCCATCTCTCGCCCCATTCGTCTTCACGGTGAACTTGTACAATGGTCTCAGTTATTGTACATTCTCTTACTTTGGCGATCCCGTTACGACGCAATGGAGCTATGTATTACGTTTATATTCTAGAATCGGAGAAGAACACAAAGCATTGGTATGTTGGTGTAACACGAGATCTCAATCGTCGCTTGAACGAACATAATGCTGGAGATAGCATTCATACAAATAAATTTAAACCCTGGAAAATAAAGAACTACACTGCATTCAATAGTCAGAAAAAGGCAGAGGCATTCGAAAGATACTTAAAATCAAACTCTGGCCGTGTGTTCTCTAAACGACATTATTAGTGTATGGGTTAGTTGCGGTGTAGCAGTATCGCCAACATCACCTCTGGAATACTCCACAAAGAACCATGCAGCACCTTAACTGCGAAGCCGAACAAAACCCATCTCTCGCCCCACAGTTGAATTCGTGACGAAAGCAAGTCCGCCGTAGGCGGACGTAGCTTGAGTCCGAAGATACTGTGTGCTGGGACGTTTGCCATAGCAAACGGAGCAGTACTGCATGAAGAGATCGGATATGTACATGAGAAGGCTTATTCTCCATCTTTCTCCTGTAGAGGAATCTCCCCGGAGTCCTGCAGTTTTTGCTGATCTAAACTGTCTGCACTAATGAGAAACTGTACATCATCATCTCCTTCCTGCTTCGCAGCCGCATTGGATGGTGTTTCCTGTGGGGGAATAGGGGTGCCCTTGAGCCATTCAGGCGGAGGAGCTTCTGGTTTTTTGGCTGCGGGAGCGGATGGTGTTTTTTCTTGAGGTACGGGTTTTGATTCTGCGGCAACAGATGTTTGTTCTTTGGGGGCAGGAGCAGGTGCAGCAGCCGGTGCAGAATTCTGTCCATTTGCTTTTTCCTCTTGTTCGCGCTTGCGCTTATTTTCTCTATAGCGTTGGCGCTTGCGGCGTTTGCGTTCCTGTTCGCGCTCTTCTCTGGTCTTATCACCATTTACTTGGACTGGAGCTTTAGATGTTACAGGAGCGGGTGTGGATTCCTTCTGCTTCTCTACCGGTACCCGTGCAGAAGAGGCAGGTCCGACAACAGTTGCTGGCTCTTCAGCTTTTTCTGCCGGTTTCTGTGGTGCCTTTGAAACTTCAGATGTTGTACCGGCAAGTGATGCTGCGGGTGCAGGTTTATCTGCAGTTTTCTCCGTGCTGCCCGCAAGCCATGGTGGGAGTGCAGCGTCATCCTTGGGAGGTGTGGTTTTTACAGGTGCCTCCTGTTTAGTTGGTTCTGTAACGGCTGGAGGAATCTTTTCCGAAGGAGCAGTCTCTTTTACTGCAGGTGCAGGTGGGGGCGGAGGTGGTGGTGGCGTCTGTTCTGTTTTCTGACTTGTACCGGCGAGCCACGCTGGGAGAGGTGGCTCCTGCTTCTTTTCTGCTGAAGTAGACTCTTTTGGCGTAGCAATGGTTTCTTTTTTCTCCGGAGCAGAAGTTTCGTTTGGCGCCTCTGGTGCTACAGGTTCCTGCGCGGACTCTGCAGTTTGGCTTTTCTGCACGCTAGATGAGGGGGCGAGCCAGGAAGGCATTTCTTTCTGTGCACCAGTCGTAGTTTCTTTCTTTTCTGTTGTGGGCGCAGCCGGAGTGGTCGTAGAACTGCCTTGCAACCAGGAAGGGACACTTGTGGGTTCCGATTGAGTGGGCGTTTCCGTTGGGCCTGCGGAGGCAACGGGCTTCAAAGGTTCCTGCGGAGGAGCAGGTGTTTCCTTTGGTGCCGTTTCTGCTGTACTTGGTGAGGGGGCCAACCAGCTGGGAACCTGGCGATTTACTTCGGGCGTTTCCGGTGCGGGAGATGCCTGTTCAGAGTCGTCTGCAGGTTTGGTGTTTTCTGCTGTTTCTTCCTTCTTTTCTTCGTTTGCATCCAGATCTGTATCCGCATCTTCATTTTTTGTGTCTGCCTTGTCTTCCTCTTTGTCCTCTTTCTTCAGTTCCATGAGAGGGAGTGCGGTGGTGCTCTCCGGAGAGTCACCAACCAATTTTTTCTCTGCAGCCTCAAGAGACTTCTGCAGATTCATCCCTTTTAGTTTTGAAACTACAAATACCACAAGCATTCCTATACCCAGTGACACAGCGAGTACCACCAGAGCCTTAAGAATCGTTTTCATCAGAGAGCCTCCTGCTTTTGTGTCGCCTTCGGGTTTCTGTTTCCCATCATTTTTTCCTGCATCTGTCGTGGGTGCCTTGTCACTGTTTTTTACGGAAACTTCCTTCTCCAGCTCAAGGAGTTTTGCGCCCGATCGGGCATCTGTAATACGCACTTGTACGTTGTAGGTTTGTTCCGTGGGGAAGGTATGTGTAGGTTCGTCCAGCAGGCTCTGTGTACCGTCTCCGAAGTTCCAGTAGTACAATGCCGGTACGGCAATAAGACCGGAACCGGTGCGTACCGCAAATGCGTATGTACCATCTCCACGGGGTTCAACAGTCAAGCCTGTTTTTGCTCTTTGCTCCTGCGCTTCTCTGAGGGCTTTTTGCACATACAGCTGAGAAACTACATCTATCTGCTGCGTTATAAGCGCACCGTTTTTTAGGCGTGCCGCTATGAGCATGGTCTGTTTTTCCAGTGTAGGTTTGAGCCAAATATGCAGGCTGCCCCGTCCCTGCGCAAAAATACTGTTTGCCAAAATGTTGTCATTGTAGGTATCGCCATCACCATTCAGGTCTTCTGCAATATTGATGTCCATGGCGAGTTGTTCAATATCTGCATGAATGATGTCCAGACGAATGAGTCGTTCTCCTCCCTCCAGTTGAATGCTGCCCTCTGCGTTTAGGGCCGGGGATGTTTTTACAATCTGAGGAGTTTCCTTTGTGGATTGCGTAATGAGAGGAGCATCGTTACTTGTTTGTATACGAAAGATGGTGCGTACCGATCCTTCTTCTTTCTCTACAACTTCGCCGTTTAAGAAGTACTCCGCTATTTCGGTGGGACGCATGCTAAAGAGTACGGATCTCTTTGCCTGCTCAAATGTGCGTCCTTTGCTCAGAACCCAGTTTACTGCGGCAGAGGGTGTGCTCTCCGCATAAATTTCAAAGATGCTGCCGGGCCTGAGTGCAAGGGTTTCCTGAATACTCGTTATTTCCTGCGCTCTCACAGAACTGGCTATGCCCAGTGGAAGCACGAGGAGTGCTGCGAGAACAAAACCAGGGGAGAGAATGCGTTTCAACATTGCAGAGAGGTTGTGTGAGCGTTTAGTTCGGAAGATTTGCCATAAATTGCACAATACCCTGTGCAAGCAGAATGATGATCAGACCGATAACAGCGTAGAAAATAATGCGCTTTGCCCTGTCCTTTGCCTCTTCCTCGCCGCCACTGAACACCATGAGAATACCCGCAATGACAATTACCACTACAGCCGCAAGTGCCATGAACGAAAGTACTGTTTTGATGATGGTAACCACTCTTTCTCGAATAGTTGCCCGTCCTACAATGTTTCCTGCTTCACTGGCGCCTGCGCCCAGTCCACCACCTCCGTAGACCGCAGCCTGCACAGCTGTAGAAGTTGTACCGAGTGAGACAAGAAGTGCCGTAAGGGTAGGAGAGATTCTGCTGAGAAGACGTTTCATCTGTAGGGTGGGTAAAGATCATACTATGATAGCACAAATGACCTTCTGATGCCATTTTATTTGGATAGAGGTTTGTGAAGGAACCAGAACCTTTCTGGCTATTGTATTTGGTATGCCGTATCTGTACTACTCCAGATCCTACATACCACATACCACATACGACATACTTTTTATACCGTGGACGCGCTATGCTTGTTTCGTGCATCCTTCCTCACCCGCACAGGTTATTGCTGCCGCAGGCACAGAGGCTTTTTTAGTCTCAAATCTTGTAAATGTTCGTTATATATCGGGTGTGGATGTGAGTGAGGGTATGCTGCTTATTACTCCGCGTTCGGCCGTTTTATTTGTGGATGGAAGATACAGCGAAGTGGCAAGTAAAGACGTACGTAGAGGTACGCAGGTACGACCTTTGGCTTCTCTTCCAACGATACTGGGACATCTTGCCGAATGCGGCTGTGAATCTGAAGCAGTCACACTCGCACAATTTCGCAACTGGAAGAGGAAATTTAAGAACACAAAATTTATTCAAAAATCCAAAATTGTGGAGCAGTTTCGTCGGACGAAAGATGCAGATGAAGTCCGAAAATTTCGCAGGGCACAACAGATGACCACCACTCTTCTTACAAGAGTTCCGGATTGGTTGCGGGGCGAAATCACAGAAAAAGCTCTAGCCCGGACGTTGCGCACAGCAGCCGATGAACTTGGCGCCGACGGGCTATCCTTTGAACCTATAGTGGCTTTTGGTACACATACCAGTCGTCCCCATCATCACCCCACCACTCGGCGTCTTCGTACGGGAAACATAGTGCAAATTGATGTAGGAGTACGGTACGGAGGATACTGTGCAGACCAGAGTGCGGTTTTCTTCACCGGAAAAAAGACACAGAAACAGCAGCGTGTATTACAGGCTGTGCAGGAGGCAAAAGATACGGCACTGGCACTCGTGAGGTCCGGAGTTTCTACGCATACATTGGATAAAGAAGCACGTAGAGTTCTTCGTTCCTACGGTCTGGAAAAGTATTTTATCCACTCACTGGGTCATGGTGTGGGACTGGAAATTCATGAGGGTGCACGTATTTCCCTGCGTGTTCCTGAGGAATTCTTGCAGAAGGGGGAAATTGTCACTATAGAACCGGGTGTCTACATTCCGGGTCAATTTGGTGTACGGTTGGAAGAGGAGGTAGTTGTGGCATAGGCATAGTGTATGCGCACTCTGAAACAAAAGTTAAAAATACATTACAATGCATCAATACAAATAAAAGTACCTGTTTTGTCATTTCAACCGGAAAGATCAAAAACGCAATTTTTGCTATACTGATAGGAATTGAACACACACATGAACATTCCACGTCGCATCTTTCTCACGTTGGCACTTGTGCTACTCATCTGTCCTGTGCGGGCGGGGAGTAACCGTGAGCCGTATGAGCAGGAGTTTCTCATTACGGCGTATTACTCGCCGCTGCCCGGACAGTGCTGCTATGTGAAAGGCGGGTACGAGGCCGATAAAGTACTGAACGGGGAAGGCAAGCAGGCCTCCGACGGCACGGCGGTGTACCCCGGCATGCTGGCAGCTCCTGCCAGTTATCCCTACGGCACTAAAGTGGATTTGCCCGGCATTGGTGTGCTCACTGTGCATGATAGAGGTGGAGCAATTCAGGAACTGCAGAGCGGTATGCATCGCCTGGATGTATGGGTGGGTTATGGAGAGGAGGGCCTTGCACGCGCACTGGAATTCGGTTTGCAGCATGTGCGTGGTACGGTTTACCCACCAGGTTTTCACCAGCCGCAAACGCATCTGGCACTGGAAAATCTCCCGGCACCCTTAGGGCGGCTGGAGAGTTACAAACTGTCGTATTTCGGTTTGTTGGCATTGCGTGCCCAGAAGGACGACCAGAGTCTCTCTGTACGTATGCTCCAGGAGCAGCTGAAGGACATGGGTTATTTCCGCCATCCCATCACGGGTTTGTATGGTGAGGTGACTCAGCAGGCACTGGCACACTTTTTGCAGGACTATCATCTCAGTGAACCCACAGATGAGCTCACAGCTGAAACAGCTGCGTTCCTCCTTTCTGCGGCACATCGCAAAGGTGTTGCCAATCCCATTCAGGAATACGTAGATGCGGAGAGCCAACCGGAAACTCTGCGTGAAGCACAGCGTATATTGCGATTTTTAGGCTACTACCGAGGCAGAACAGATGGTCTGTACACAGAAGCGCTTGCCGATGCCATCCTCCGTTTTCAGCAGGAGAATTTTCTGGTCGGCACACAGGATGATCCCGGAGCAGGTCGCATTGGTCCGCTGACCATGCAGCAAATTCGTGGAGCTTGGGACCGCAAACTCGTTGCAGAACGTGCAGAGAAATTCATGCTCCTTCATGACGTGGTCGTGCACATTGATGCGGCAAATTTGTCCGTGGAACAGTTTCTTTCGGAAGGGGATAACGGTTCCCAGGTCAGACGTTTGCAGTCGCTTCTTGCAGAAGGTGGATACTTTCCCAAAAAGATGATCAACGGAAACTACGGGCCGCTTACAGCGGATGCAGTTTTGCAGTACCAACTTGCACGGAACATTCTTCATTCTCCGCAGGAACACGGTGCCGGCGTGGTGGGTCCTGCAACTCTTACATTGCTTCGCAAAGAGCAGAGTCGTGCGTTGTATCAGTTGGTAAGGGCAGAGGGAAGGCAGGCACTCTAAAGTCAATTGCACTTCTGTCTCGGGACTTGCACTCTATACTCGGTGAAGTCGCTTACCCTTTTTTTGCTGGCATGCATGTTCCCCTGTTCTGCCTTTGCAAGCGGTCCACTTAGCCGTCGTGATGGGTTTTTGCTTATTTGGGATTCCATTCGTCGCCCCGTCTACGAGACGTCTGTGCAACCTTTTACAGATGTTTCTGAGGGTGAGGAGGGGTATACGGAAATTACCTACGCCAAGGGAAGAAAGTTTTTTGATGAGGGTATGACTCATTTTCGTCCCGATGATCCACTGACCCAGGAAGATGCACTCATCTGGATCTTTCGTTCCAGAAACGTGGTTGAGCGACCCTCCATAGAGCGTTCCGATATCCACCGTCTCCTGGAGCGTTATCCCATTGCAGATTTCCGTGGAGATGCCAACACGCAGACGCGGGAAGAAGTTCTGGATCTCCTCATGGCGCTGGATACTCTTCTTATAGAAGAGGTGCATACAGTGAGCTACTACGCCGATGATTTCCATGGGAAAACAACGGCATTCGGAGAAAAATTCGATATGGAAGACTTCACTGCGGCACATCGCAGTTTTCCGGAAGATACGCTTGTACAGGTCACAAATGTGGAGAACAGGAAAAGTGTAACCGTGCGTGTGAATGACCGTGGGCCCTATGTGGAGGGTCGGGACATGGATTTAAGCAGGGCTGCATTTGAAAAAATTGCGCCCATTTCACAAGGCGTGCTCCATGCTACCTTTCGTCGCCTCGGAGATGTGGATCTCGTCGGCGAGTGCGAGGATGTCCCCCGTACCTATCAGCGACGTATAACACGGGATGTACGTTTTCACCGTGGTATTCCACATACTTTTTCCCTGGGAGAAACGCTCTTCCTGGGGTCAAACAGGTACTTTGTTGTGCGTGGTATTACATTCCCGGACGGCGCGAGCATCCGGGTACAGGATTTTGTAGGCCCCCGTGAGCGTTTCCAGTTCACACCTTCTGTTACGGGCGAGTATCGCTTTCTTGTAGGTACTGTGCAGGGGAACCAGCGGGAGATGGTGATGTCTGTCTCTTCCTGTTCTCGTGAGCCATCGTAATGCTCCAGATGCAGATCCAAAAGTTGCCTGGACCGCCTATCCAAATTCAAAAAGCGGATACCACCTATGACCCGTTCCTACAACGCGAACTGCTACCCCCAATGGGAAAAATATGCTACAATACAGCGATTTCTTGCTATTCTTTCCCTAACTCTCTCTTCTCTCCGTGGGTGCATTCCTTGCCTTCTTCTTCTGGCCTATTGCTCTAGGCATTCTCGCTCTGCTCACGAGTATTGTGAATGCAGCTATCTGGGGCCAGCTCCTTGGTTTTTTCATTTCCAATCCTCTGGAAGGGGTCTTGTGGGTGGTGACCATCTACTGTCTGTGGAGAGCCATAAAGAAGTATTTCCGTCTCTACTACGCTTTGCGGCAGTCAAAGAACTTGGTCGCTTACAAAGTCATCCAGCCCCGCAGTGATAGCAAAGTGGACCAGGAGAAACGTACAGATAAAGACTTCAAAGAGAAGATGGCTGTAATGGAGCAGCTCTACCGCGCACTCTGGGAGGTTCGCAGTTTGACCATTTGGCAGTCACTCCATTTCTGGTTGTTTCGCAACATCATCATCAGCATGGAGCTTTGTTTAGAAAAAGGAGAACTGATGTTTTACATCGTCACACAACCGAGGTTTGCTTCTATTGTAGAAAAACAGATTACGGCCTTTTATCCCGATGCAGAAGTATTTCCGGAAGAAGTGCCGGACATTTGGCCGAAGGGCAAACAGCTTGTGGGGTATAACATGGCTCTCAAGCGGCCCTTCATGTACCCCATCCGTTCCTACGAACAGATGCAAGATGATCCGCTCAATGGCATTGCAAACGTACTCAGTAAACTGAAGGAAGACGAAAAAGCTGCCATTCAAATGGTGATGACTCCCTCTTTTTCCAACAAGTGGGGGAGGCAGGCAAAGGAGCAGGCATCTCTCAAATTTAAAGGCAAGAAGGAGAATTTGTTCAGTGGTATTCCCGGACTTTCCATCGTGGGCTACATCTTCAGTATGTTTGCCACCAGTTCCACTGGTTCCACCTCCGCTCCCGGTGCGAGCAAGGGGGATGCATTCATTCGTATGATTCAACCGGAGGAAGAGCTCTACAAACGCATGGGAGAAAAAGGCGGTATGAGTTTTTATCACTGCAATATTCGTTTGCTCGCTTCCGCCGGAACCTGGGAGAGGGCACTGGAAATTACGAATAACATGCAGGTGGCCTTTAATGCTTTTAAAGACCTGTACGGAAACTTCTTTGTAAACAAGCGCATGCTGTGTGAATTTATGCCACTCAAGTGGAATGCACCGCTCATTTACAAACTCTGGAAGCGCAGATTGAATGGCTACTTCAGCCCCCGTTGCATGCTGGTAGAGAAGGAACTAGCCGGCCTCTACCACTTCCCGGATAGCCGCTACAACAAAATCCCCATTATTCAGTGGAGTTCGTACAAGGTGCTTCCGCCTCCGCCGGATGCTCCTGTAGAAGGCATACTGCTTGGCAACAACAAGTTCCGGGGTGTGGAGACACCCATTCGTTTCATGGGTACGGACCGCACACGTCATCACTACATCATCGGTAAATCCGGTTCCGGTAAATCCGCACTGCTCAGCTGGATGTCGCGCCAGGATATCGCAAATGGTGACGGGGTGTGCCTGGTAGATCCTCATGGGGATCTGGTCGAAGATGCACTGGCACACACGCCAAAATCCCGTGCAAAAGAGGTCATCGTATTCGATCCTTCGGATACAAACAGGCCCATGGGTTTGAACATGCTGGAAGCCACAACTCCCGAAGAAAAAGACCGGGCGGCTCTGGATGCCATGGAAATCTTTATTAAACTTTTCGGTAATGAAATCTTCGGTCCCCGCATTCAGCATTACTTCCGTAACGGCTGTCTTACACTCATGGATGATGAAGAGGAGGGTGCTACACTCATCGATGTTCCGCGATTGTTTGTAGATGACGAGTTCCAGCGCTACAAGGTGAGTAAAATTCGCAATCCGGTTGTACGCAGTTTCTGGGACCATGAAATGGCACAAACCGGCGATAGAGAAAAGCAGGAAATGATTCCGTACTTCAGTTCCAAATTTGGTCCATTCATTACGAACACGACCATGCGTAACATTATTGGCCAGCCAAAAAGCGCATTCAATATCCGTGAAGTCATGGATTCCAAAAAGGTACTGTTGGTCAACCTCTCCAAGGGAAAGATCGGCGATACGAATGCGGAACTTTTGGGCCTTATTTTTGTGAATAAAATCAGTATGGCAGCTATGAGCCGTGCAGATGTTCCCCGGGCAGATCGTAAACGTTTCTACCTCTACGTGGACGAATTCCAGAACTTTGTCACGGACGCATTTGCCACTATTCTTTCCGAGGCGCGCAAATACGAACTTGCACTGGTTATGGCGCACCAGTATATAGGCCAGCTTGTGGGCAAAACATCTGCCTACGGGGATTCAAGCACCAAAATGCGCGATGCTGTATTTGGTAACGTCGGTACCATCATGAGTTTTAAAATCGGTGCGGAGGATGCCGAGTACATGGCCAAGGAATTTGCCCCTATTCTCTCGGAGCAGGACGTTATCGGTATTCCAAACTTCAACTGTTACTGCAAACTGAATATCAATAATGTGCAGTCCCGCCCATTCAGTATGTCCACCATATGGGATGAGTCCGACCGTAACGAAGAACTGGCAAAACTCGTAAAGGAATACAGCAGACTCAAGTTTGCCCGTAAAAAAGTATTCGTGGATCAGGAAATTGAAGACAGAATTGGTATTAACCATGCATAGTCTGAACCACAGATTAAGATGTTTATGTACACCTGCGGTATCTGTGTAGTCAGCAAAATCTGTGGTTCAGACTTCTTGCATTTTGCCGTATCTCTGTTTAGCCTTTGTCCATGACTTCACTTAAGCAAGCACGGGATCTGTTCCGCATGCAACGGGACGCCAAGCGGGTTCGCAAACAGCTCAAAAAGGTTCATGTAGAGGCAGAATCTGCGGGTGTAAAAGTAGTGGTAAACGGTGAGCAGGAAGTTATTCGCATCGAAATAGCCGCTGACGTACCAAAGGAATCTCTTCCGGCTTTACTGATGGATACGCTCAACCGTGCGCTTAAAAAAGCTCAGGTTGTTTCTGCACAGCATATGCAGGAGGTCATGGGAGATATGGGGTTACCAACAGAGGAGGGAATGCGGGGCATGGGAAGTTAGTATTTCATACAATCTGCCCTTTTGTTCTTCTCGTCTGGGATTTTCTGTAGTGACGAGCCACTCGCGACTCATCTACTATAGCTCAGTATGAAGCGTGCATTCCTCATTATTATTGGCCTCGTTCTCGTTGGAATATTCTCCTACACCCATGCGCTTTCACCGCTGAATGCTGCCAGTCAGGATCGTCATACCATTGCCATAGAGCCGGGCTTTTCTGTACAGAAGATTGCACAGTTGCTCGTTGACCGTGCAATCATTCGGTCTCCCTTTGCATTTACAACTTACGTTCGACTACATGGCAAAGCAGCTTCGCTGCAGGCGGGAAAGTTTGTTTTGCGTCCGGCTATGTCCGTGCAAGAAATTGTGCTGTTGCTCCAGAATGGCAAAGCTGACGAAGCCATTATTACCATTCCGGAAGGGTATACCGTGCGACAAATAGATGCGCTTATGGCTCACAAAGGATTTTCCGGTACGGGTGATATTCTTCGCTGTGCGCGTGAATGTGATTTTTCCTCCTTTACCTTCCTGCCGCAGGTGGGAGGTCTTGCGGAGAGGGGTGGCAAAATAGAAGGGTACCTCTACCCGGATACCTATTTTGTGAGCAAGGATGACTTCTTTGCTAAATTCTTTTTGGAACGTCTCCTTACCACCTACCGGAATAAAGTTATTGAGCCCTATGCTGAAACCATAGAGCAGTCGGGTCGTACGCTGCATGAACTGGTGACTATGGCTTCTCTTATAGAGGAAGAAACTCTCACGAATGCCGAGCGCCCGGTCGTCTCGGGTATTCTCTGGAAGAGGTACGATGACGGAAGGGGACTTGGTGTAGATGCCACCGTGCGTTACATTCTGGACAAGCCGACCCAGGAGATCACCACCGGAGACCTCAATACAAACTCACCTTACAATACCAGGAAGTTTAAGGGTCTTCCTCCCGGGCCCATTGCCAATGCGGGTACAAAGAGTTTTGTGGCTGCACTCTTTCCCAAGGAAAGCGAGTACTGGTACTACCTGCATGGAGACGATGGAGTCATCCACTATGCCGTTACCAACGAGGAGCATAATGTGAATCGGTATTTGTACATACACTAACTTGGGTTTCTAAGTGCAGGAGGTAGAATTTGATAAAATGTAATTTATTTGATATAATACATATTAAAGTATACACACCATTTCATACACTAAAGTACACTACCTACTATGATAAAAGGTACGCATAACCATCGCCTCAAGATTGGCGTCATGGGTTCGGCTTCCGGCCCGCAGATTGAAAATGAGCATGCCATAGAGATGGCCCGTGAGCTGGGGAAGGAGATTGGCAAACGTGGTTACATTCTGGTGAACGGTGCCTGTCCCGGCTTACCAAACGATACGTTGCTTGCGGCAAAAGAAGCGGGAGCCCTTACCATAGGTATTTCGCCTGCTTTTTCTAAGCATGCACACATCTGCGAGTACAAGTCGCCCCATGAACACGACATGATCATTTATACCGGTATGGGTTTTATGGAACGCGATATTATCAATATCCGCTCTTCGGATGCCATTGTGATCATCAGTGGAGGAGTCGGTACGCTCAATGAACTTACTATTGCCTATGAGGAAGGTCGTCCCATAGGCATTCTCACCAATACCGGGGGCATCAGTAATTCTATTCCCTACATTATAGAAGAGCTCTGCCAAAGAAAGGTCGCTCCCAATATGGTTTTTGATGACGACCCCAAGGCTCTTATGGATAAACTTGTAAAGGCTATAGAAGAGTACCCTCTCCCGCTCCATGAAGATGGACGTGTGATAGATGACGGAAAACCGGAAGGTCGTCGCGAGTTGCACGAACTGGCTGGCACGGAACATGCTCGGAGTACAGAACCAGGATCACGGGGGTAGTCATGCTCGTTCTTGTGTCGGGATCGTTCTTCCTATTTAGAACCTGGTTCCTTGTTTCCTTTTCAAAGAAACAACCCAAGGAAACTGACGAACCCGAACCCGAGTCCTATCCCTAACGCGACTCCTCCTTGGTTACCCAGCGCAGCGGAGTTCCCTCAAAGGCATATGTTTTCCGTATCGCGTTATCCAGTGTTCGTAGTTGTGAAACGCGTACATGCTTCGCATTTTTTACAAAGACCACAAATGTAGGGGGTATTTCTTCCGCCTGTGTAATGTGCTTTGCACTGGCCAGAGCCCCCATAGGATGCTTGCTCACCGCTTCGCGGAACCAGCGGTGCAGGTCATGTGTGGGAATTCTCCGGGAGCGGTTTCTGTGCACCGATTCAATAAGCGGGAAGATAGAGAGTAAACCTTCTTTCGAAACAGCAGAGCAAACAAGCAGTGGTGCATATCTACAGAAGAGGAGTGCGTTCTGTACCTGCGTGAGTACATGCTCCTTTTCCGCACTGCTCACCTGGTCCATTTTGTTCAGGAGAACGATAAGACCTTTTCCTTCCTCATTTGCCATCGCTGCTATGCGTTTATCTTGTTTTGAAACAGGCTGTGTGGCATCCAAAATAAGTACGCAAATGTCACAGTGCTCCAGTACCTGTATGCTCCTAAAGGATGCAAATGTTTCCATTTCACTTTTGCGTGTCTGCTTCTGCCGCTTGAGACCGGCAGTATCTATAAACAGGTAGTCCTTCTCGTGGAAGCGGATGACGGTATCTATGGCATCGCGCGTGGTACCGGGAATATCAGAAACCAGCAGTGGAGATGCCTTGCGCTGTGGTTCACTCATGAGCGCATTGACTATAGAACTCTTGCCCACATTGGGTTTGCCGATAATAGCAATTTTTGGCATTTCCTCTGCCTCTCCGGACTCGTCCTTTTGAAAATGCAGACCAAGAAGCTCTTCTACTATGGTACTTTCCAAATCTTCTATGCCAATCTTGTGTGGTGCACTTGTTGCAACGATATGGTCTGCTATACCCAGAGCAAAGTACTGCGGGAGTATTCCATCAATCTTCTCAGGATTATCACATTTGGTAAGTGCAAGAATCACCGGGACATGTTTGCGCTTGTTTTTTCGAAGCGTATCCACACATGCAAAATCACTGGAGGTAAGTTCTTCGGTGCTGTTAATGGTAAATATGATGAGGTCGGCGTGTTCCAGGGCAAGCAAAGACTGTTGCTGCACGTCATCTTCCAGGTCAGTATCCTGCGTGCCTCCTCCCATACCACCCGTATCAAGAAGCACATAATCCACTTTTTCACCTTCCACCCGGTGTGCCACCTGATCCCGTGTTGTTCCCGGTGTATCACTTACTATTGCCTTACGACGACCAACCAGCCTGTTAAACAGGGTTGATTTTCCGGTATTGGGTCGGCCGATAATGGCAACGACAGGGAGTTTTGGCATGAGAAAGGGAGTATAGAGACTTTTGGGTAGTATTGCACCTCTCCTTGGAACGTATCTAAAGTGTAGGAATACTTGCCTCATACCGCTATCCTATACCCATCATGAACCCCTACGATCCATCCTCTGTTGAGGCAAAATGGCAGAAGAAGTGGGAAGAGGAAGGTGCCTATGCCATAGATCTCAAGAAGGCGAAAAACCCGTACTACAGCATGGTGATGTTCCCGTACCCCAGTGGCGATAAACTTCATGTGGGTCACTGGTACAACTTTGCTCCGGCCGACAGTTTCTCACGCTACATGCGCATGCAAGGGAAGGATGTTTTCTGTCCTATGGGATTTGATGCGTTTGGCCTCCCGGCAGAAAATTACGCTATTAAAACAGGTATTCACCCCGATGAATCCATTACAACCAATACGCAGACCATGACGACACAGCTGAGGCGCATAGGTTGTATGTACGACTGGTCCAAAACCGTCAATACGAGCAAGCCAGAGTACTACAGGTGGACACAATGGCTCTTTCTGCAGATGTTTAAAAACGGTTTGGCGTACAGGAAGGATGCAAGTGTGAACTGGTGTACAAGTTGCCAAACAGTTCTTGCAAATGAACAGTGCCAGGATGGCAAATGTGAGAGGTGCGGAACTGAAATAGTGCACAAACCTATGACCCAATGGTTCTGGAAGATAACGGAGTATGCACAACGTCTCCTTGATAATCATAAGAGCCTTGATTGGCCACAGAAGACAATTCTTATGCAGGAGAACTGGATTGGTCGTAGTGAGGGGTGTGATGTCTGCTGGAACGTTGATGGCTCAGATATTGTATTGGATACGTTTACGACTACCGTCGATACAATCTATGGAGTTACATTTGCTGTTATTTCTCCCGAGCATCCACATCTTGATCAGATTTTAGGAGATGAACATCGCACTGCAGTTTTGGAATATAGGAAGGAGGCGATAAGGAAAACTGATATTGACCGTATTGCAGCAGGTAAAGAGAAAACAGGTGTAGATACAGGTGCATTATTAATCCATCCTTTTACCGGAGAGAAAATTCCACTATGGGTTGCTGATTATGTACTTATGAATTATGGCACGGGAGTGGTTATGGGAGTTCCGGCTCATGACCAACGTGATAGGGACTTTGCGATAAGGTACGGGTTCAGTATTGTCGAAAGTATTGAGTCTCCTGATGGCAAATCATTTGTATACGATGAAGTTGATAAATATTGCTTAAAGGGAAAAATAATACATTCGGGCGAGTTCACAGGTATGGATATCCTTGAGGGTAGAAAGAGAATCACTGAAGTTTTGGAAAAAAGAAAAATGGGAAAATGTAAAATTCAATACAAACTGCGTGACTGGTCGATTTCCCGCCAGCGTTACTGGGGTGCTCCTATTCCTATTGTGTACGATCCCGAAGGGAATCCGCATTCCATTCCCGAAGAACATCTACCCTGGGAATTGCCACATGATGTTGAGTTTAAGCCAACCGGAACAGCCCCACTTGCCCAGAGTAAGGAACTCAAACAACGTACCGAAGAGATTTTTGGAAAGGGTTGGACTCCGGAAGTAGACACCATGGATACTTTCGTTTGTTCTTCCTTCTATCAGTTTCGGTACCTTGCTGAGGGCTCTGAGAAGCAACTCATTTCTCCGGAAATTGAGAAAAAGTGGATACCTGTGGACATGTACATCGGCGGACCTGAGCACGCATGTATGCACCTTATCTATACGCGCTTTGTAACTATGGCACTCAAAGACTTTGGATTTCTCACGCATGAAGAGCCCTTTAAGCGCCTTGTTCACCAGGGTCTTATTACCAATAACGGCGCTAAAATGAGTAAGAGCAAAGGCAATGTGGTCAGTCCGGATGCTTTTGTAGAACGGTATGGCAGTGATACCTTCCGCATGTATCTTATGTTCATGGGCCCCTTTACGGAGGGGGGGGATTGGAGTGATACGGGTATAAAAGGAATGGATAGATTTGTACAAAGAATTTGGAAATATTTTAGTAATAGAATATCACTTGAGCCCAATATAAAGGGAAAAAGTAAGAACAAAAAAGTTGAACAAAAAAAAGAAGTTACTGTAAAGCTTCATGCAACTATACAGAAGGTGACAGCAGATATAGAGCGTCTCCATTTTAATACCGCACTTTCTGCACTCATGGAGCTACTGAATCTTTTAGAGAAACAGGAGTCTGTTTCTACAGAAGTTTCACAGGTATTTGCCACACTCCTTGCTCCGCTGGCACCACATCTGGCAGAAGAGCTCTGGGAACTTTCGGGAGGTCAGGGTTTTGTTATAGATCAGCAGTGGCCGGAGTTTCATGCCTCTGAGCTTGTGCAGGTAAGCATTACTATTGCTGTGCAGGTAAACGGCAAGCTACGCGGAGAGTTCACTGCCGCACCGGATGTGTCTGAAGCGGACGCCATAGCACTGGCAAAACAAGATGAGAATGTCCGGAAGTATCTCGAGGGCACTACCATCAAGAAAGAGATCTACATAAAAGGGAAGCTGGTGAGTTTAGTGCTGTCATAGCTATGAGCTATGAGCTTATAGCTATAAGCTAGCTCTATGTCTGATCATCCCTTTGACCGTTATGCAACCTTCACTGATCTCAGTACACTGAAGGAGTACAGCGCAAAGCCCTTGCGCAGATGTGTACGTGTGAATACCCTCCTTTCCTCTGTAGAGGAACTGAAGGACTGGGCGGCAAAGAAACAATGGAAACTCGAATCCGTCCCCTGGTGTGCTACAGGCTTTTTTGTTGATCGTGATGACCGCTCTATTCCTCTGGGCAAAGACCTCTTACATCTTCTGGGCCATTTTTACTTTCAGGAGGCGAGTAGTATGTTGCCTGTAGCCCTGCTGCAGCCTCAGCCACAGGAAATAATTTTGGATATGTCTGCTGCACCGGGCAGCAAGACCACACAAATTGCTGCCTGTATGGATCTACAAGGCGTTGTTATTGCAAATGATATTGTGGACAACCGCCTGAAGACACTCAAGTCTGCTCTGCAGAGGAGCGGTGTACTCAATGTCATCATCACGAAGAAAGTTGGCCAGTGGTTTGCAAAGCACATGACAGAGCGTTTTGACCGTGTACTTTTGGATGCTCCCTGTACAGGACAGGGGACAAGTCGCAAAGATCCAGACGCCTTGGAGTACTGCAGTGAGCAGAGCATCCGCAAGTCCGCAAAATTACAGAGAGAGCTTCTGGAATCTGCTCTGCACGCTACAAAAATTGGTGGTCGCATTGTCTATTCCACTTGCACATTAACCCCGGAAGAGAACGAAGAAGTGGTACAGGACATATTGAACAAATTTAGTGATCAAGTAGAAGTTATAGACCCAAGAAAAATAGCTTGCAATGGGTCTGAAACAAAATTTGATATCTGTATGCATGATTCAGGAAAAGTGCAGTCTGGAGCAGGGGACTTGCCCTTTCTGCGTATCTGGCCACAGACGTATAATACAGAAGGATTCTTTTGTGCGGTTCTGCAGAAGACGGCTTCTACCAGGCAGCCCGAGCATATGGAAATCAAACATTTTCGTGAAATGCCCGTACCAAAAGGGAACGCACGGAGCATATCTGCTTTTCTTTCTCAGCGGTATGGAGTGAATATGATAGGTGAGCACGAGCAGCTGTTCGACAAAGGAGATCATCTACTCATTACAACACAGGATGTAGCATCCTTTCCCTTGCCGGTTATGGATTACTCTCTTGGTATGCCTTTTGGTCGAAGGCTGCGGGACATTCCGGTTTACATAGATCACGAGATGGCTGTACTAAGAGGTGGCGCAGCAACTTTAAATGTTTGCCATATAGATGAAGACCAATTGCAGCAGCTCTTGCGTGGGAGTGACATTTCGTGTGATGCTGCGTTGTTCGGGCACGTACTCGTTCACTATGGCAACTGGTGTATTGGTCGCGGTCGTGCACGTAATGGTGTGCTGAAAAACCACCTTCCACGATGGATGATTTATCAAATGCAGGATGTTGTGTGAAGTGCTATGCTGATTCCCTCATGGATCCCGTATTTGAAATAAAGGCTCGTTTACCCATCGATGAACTTGTTGGTGGCTACTGTACGTTGCTCAAGAAAGGAAGGCACCTGCATTGCATCTGTCCGTTCCACAATGACTCGCATCCCAGTATGCTGGTCTCACCTGAAAAAGGTATTGCCTACTGTTTTGCCTGCAATAGTGGTGGCGATATTTTCAGTTTTTACCAAAAAATTGAGGGAGTGGATTTTAGGCAGGCACTCAAAGATTTAGGAGAGAGAGCAGGTGTCGATGTTTCCGATGTACAGGCAGATCCGGTAAAGAAGGATCTCAAAGATCGTCTGCGTTCCTGTCTGGAAGAGGCGCAGAAGTTCTACGCAGCTTCTCTTGCACAGAGTGAGACAGCCAGGAAATATCTGGACAAGCGCGGGATTCCCGAAAAGCAAACGAAACAATTTGGATTGGGCTATGCACCTGATTCCTTTTCCCACACCTACGAGCATTTGCTGAAGCAGGGGTTTTCCAAGAGTGAGATTTTACAGTGTGGTCTTGTGATTCAGAAAGACCTCTCCGAAGGCAAAGTGTACGACCGTTTTCGCAATCGTCTTATGTTTCCCATTCATGACCATCAGGGGAAGTTTGTCGCCTTTGGCGGGAGGACTCTTGGTGATGATGATGCGAAGTATATTAATTCCGCAGAGAGCCCTTTGTACCATAAATCATCGGTTCTCTATGGTTATCACCATGCAAAAGAGGCCATGCGTGAAAGTAAGAAAGTAGTGATGGTCGAAGGGTACTTTGATGTTCTCGCGTGTCATCGCAGCGGTGTACACAATGCCGTTGCTGTTTGTGGTACTGCCTTTACAACAGAGCAGGCCAAAATTCTCAAACGTTCCATAGAAACAGTGGTGCTGTGTCTGGACCAGGATGCGGCAGGACGGCAGGCTGCCGAGCGCGCATATCACCTCTGTAGTGGAGATGAATTGCATGTACATATTGCCGTATTGCCAGAGAAGGATCCCGATGAAATGGCAACAAAAGATCCAAAGCTTCTTACAGAGATACTCTCTAAACAGGATGTACCCTACCTTGATTTTGTTTTACAGAATTTGAGTACCGAAGATGTCACATCTGTGGAAGGCAAGCGTCTCATACTCAGTACCATGCTTCCTCTGCTTGACTCCATTCCCACAGCCGTGGAGCAGTCCCACTATCTTGCCAAAGTTGCAGGGCTTCTGGGAACTACAGAGACCGTGCTGAAGGAAGATCTTGTACACTTTTCCAAGCCCCAATTCCGTACACAGGAACAATCCCATGACCAGGAGCACCATGATAAAAAAAAGCCTTTTTCCAGTATGGAATTTGCTTTGGTACTTTTTCTCTTCTATCCACAGCACCGGCACCTGCTGGATCAGCTTATTTTCCCCGAAGGAGATGCAGAAGAGAGTTTTTACACAGCGGTGCAACATGTCCCTGAAGGTAAAGTGCTTTCTGCAGAAATGATAGATGTACCGGAAGAGGAGAGGGAGCGTCTTTCTATTTTACTTCTCTACTGTGAGAACCACCTGCTTACAGAGTGGTCCGATACTATGGCAGAACAGGAAATGAAAAAGAATTGCCGAAAAGCCAACCGGGACTTTTTGCAGCGCAAACAACGCGATATTGCACGGCAGCTTACCAAGGCCAGAACCGAAGGACGTCGCCAGGATGAAGCCCAGCTGGCCACTCAGTACCAGCAGGTACTGAAGCTTTCGAAGATGGCACTGTAGCCTACGACTCAGATATGGGTTTTTTCTTACAGTTCCTCTTTGCTTTCATCCGGGGATCAAAGTACCCTACTCTGCGATTGGCGAATGCCTCTTTTCGCCTATACTGCATGTCCACATGGCATCACATCCGAGAAAATTCATAGCCCAGCCTACCGATGATGATCTGAAGGGCTTGCCCGAAGATGTAAAGCACCTCATTAAAAAAGGGCGTGAGCAGCGCTATGTCACGCACCAGGAGATTATGAAAGTTGTTCCCACTGTGGAAAAGAACGTAGATCTTCTGGATGAAATTTATACACTCTTGGTGGATTTGGGCATACAGATCATAGATGTGAAAGATGCTCTCATCTGGCAGAAGAAGTCCCGCATGGACTTAGGTGAGCCAACAGAGGACCTCACAGAGGTCGCTACTTTCGATGAGTCTGATATCGAAGCCGATGGAGAGAGTGATGCGGATGCCGAAAGTGACACAGATGATGACGATGATGATGCTACCGACTCTGGCGATGTAAAGGCTAAAAAAGTCCAGAAGACCAGTGCTGACGGAGATGATGATGCACTGGATGTTATTGCGACGGCAGGTATTGCCATAGACGAGAAGGAGATCACGGATGAAGAAAAGGGAAAGCGCAGACGTGAGCGTGAGGTAGATCTGCTGGAAATCAGCAATGACTCCGTGCGTATGTATCTCTCGGAAATCGGTCGTGTACCTCTCATTGATGCGAAGAAGGAAGTGGAACTTGCGCGTCGGATTCGCAAGGGTGATGCCTCTGCAAAGCAGCAACTGGCTGAGGCAAACCTCCGACTCGTTGTGAGCATTGCAAAAAAGTACATTGGTCGTGGGCTTTCCTTTCTTGACCTCATACAGGAAGGAAATATTGGTCTGTTTCGTGCTGTAGAGAAATTTGACCCGGAGCGTGGATTTAAGTTTTCCACCTATGCAACCTGGTGGATTCGGCAGGCGATTACACGGGCTATTGCAGATCAGGCGCGTACCATTCGCATCCCTGTTCACATGGTGGAAACCATCAATAAGCTTACACACACGCAGCGTCGTTTGGTCCAGGAGCTGGGACGTGAACCCTCTGTGGAAGAATTGGCTGTAGAAATGGAAATGGATGTGAAGAAAGTTCGGCACATCAAGAAGATCAGCCAGGATATCATTTCCCTGGAATCACCCGTAGGGAGTGAGGAAGACAGCAAGCTCGGTGACTTTATAGAAGACGAAGAAGCCATTAATCCGTTTGATGCAACAAATCGCCAGCTACGGAAAGAGAACGTACATTCCATGCTGGAGTTCCTTACGCCTCGTGAACGGAAAATTATTGAAATGCGTTTCGGGCTCAATGACGGCATTGGTCATACTCTGGAGGAAGTAGGAAAGGAATTCGGTGTGACCCGCGAACGCATACGTCAAATAGAAGCCAAGGTTTTACAGAAGATGCGCGACCATCCACGGTCACTCAGTATCCGTGAACACGGTGGAGCCCCCAAGCGTGTTGGTTTTACACCAAATGCACCTTTCCTGAGTGCTGAGGCATCACTGGAAAATCTCCTGAAGAAAGACTTGGAGGAGTCCGGAAAATAACACAGCTGTTCAAAAAAGAGTCTCCTAGTTTTCACAGGGGAGACACTTCTCTGTAGAGACTACTTTGGCATAAGTTATTGACCTTTGCCTGGCAGAAGAAGGTACACACCGCTCAGACCGACCAGAACGTACACAACAGACTCAACCATCGGCCAACTACCCAGGATCATGGAAACAACGTTGAGGTCACTGCCCGTAAACTGGCCGATACCCACGAGTCCCCAGTTGAGAGCTCCAATGGTAACGAGCAGCTTTGCAATACTACTGATGAGTGTTTTTTCCATACGAGAGAGAAAGGGAAGAAGATAAGAGGAGCCGTATCACAACAGGCCTGACCCCAGGGGAAAGGCCTGTGTGAAAGAAAAGCGATTGGCTACTTGCAGCACTTGCCGCTTTTTGCGAGTTTTAGAACTGTAGCAGCGCCTACAAGGAGGTAGACGAGGTTTTCTATAGCAGGCATGCTGCCGAGGAGAATGTTGACAATGTTCAGATTAGAGCCGAGGAAGCCGCCAATACCAACGAGACCCCAGTTTAAGCCTCCGACGATAATGAGGATCTTGACGACCTTACAGAGGGATCCGCCACCGCCACAGGAGCCGCCGGAAGAGTGACCTGCATTGGTAGGAGAAGGAGAAGGAGTTACCATAAGTGAAAATGGGGAAGAATACGGCTTACACTGTATCATGGATGGCATCCTCAAAATACACTTAGCACATAGGTATAGGGTATCTGGCAAGTGAAGTGTGAACATCAGTTTATCGTTCTAAAGACCTCTGCATATGTGATAGCATGCGCGTATGGTGCAAGGTACACATGCAGCTGTGGCAAAGAAAAAGGCGCAAAGAGCCCACTCAGGAGGGAAGAAGGCATTTTCGCATCGTATGCAGCAGTTGAGTGATGAGCAGAAACTTGCGGTGCAGACCCTGGAAGGTCCTGTGATGGTCGTTGCAGGTCCGGGTACCGGCAAGACAGAGGTTACAGCCCTGCGTGTTGCTACTATTTTAGAAAAAACACATATGCGTCCCGGAAATATTTTGTGTCTAACCTTTAGCAAGAGTGGAGCCACTGCAATGCGCAGAAGGCTGAGAGACATCATTGGTTCAGATGCGTACGGTGTGACTGTTAACACTATTCATGGCTTTTGTAACGATATTATTCTGCAGCACCCCTCTGTGTTTGAAGAGTGGTCTGCACTTTCACAGATCAGCGATGTGGAACGCTACAGAAGTTTGAATAAAATAATTGATCAACTAATGCCAAATTTGGCTCTGGTAAACAAGAAAAGCCCATACAGAAGAACCAGAGATATCCTCATGCGTATCAGTCAGTTAAAAAAAGAGGGCGTAACAGATCGTGCTCGTCTCAGTGCAATTGCAGATGCGTATGAAGAGCAAATGGCACATAAAGGAAGAGAGGGGACCAAGGTGCATACAGCCAACGTGCTCAAAGCCCGCAAGTTTTACGAATTGCTCGAAGTGTTTTTCCGTTACCAGGAGATGCTTGAAGCCAGCGGCCGGTACGACTACGACGATATGATTTTGCATGTGATTGCTGCCCTAAAGGACCAAGACTGGATGCTCGCTTCGCTTCAGGAACGTTATCAATACATGTTGGTGGATGAGTTCCAGGATACCAATGGTGCGCAGTATGCCTTTATTGAACTGTTGACAACAGATCCTACAGGTGATGCACACCCAAATCTATTTGTAGTGGGTGATGACGACCAGGCTATCTACCGCTTTCAGGGTGCGAATCTTGCAAATATTCTCTCCTTTCGTGACCGTTTCCCTTCTGCTCCGGTCATACCCCTTACCGTGAGTTACAGGTGCCCACAGAAGATTTTAGATGCTGCAGAGCGTCTTATTTCCCACAATTCCGAACGCCTGGTTCACCACATACCGGGCCTCCAAAAACATCTTGTTTCCGCTGGAAAGCCAGAGGGGCAGAGCCCGTTACTCCTACTTGCACCCAGTGATATGAGTGAGCCGTGGCTGGTGGCGGATGTGGTACAGGAGCGTCTGACGCATGGTGTGGACCCGTCCGATATTGCAGTGCTGGTACAGACGAATGCAGAATTACCGCATCTTTACCAGGTACTCCGGGCGCGGAATATTCCTGTACAGATGACCGGAAAAATTGATCTGCTGCAGCATCCGCGTATTGTGGAGTTACTGGCTGTTCTTCGTGCGGTACAGCATCCACAGGAAAGTTCTGTACTGGCTACTGCGCTCGCTTGCGAATGTTTTGGTTGCAGATCAGTGGATCTTGCGCGTTTGTTTGGCCTGCGTCGCGCAGAAGAATGCTCTCTATACGATCTGCTGCTGCGCCTGGACGAAGCATCGCAGCCTCTTCCCGTAGCACTGGGTGATGCAGATGCACTCGTAGATGCACGTGACACACTTCTTTCTCTCCATCAGAAACTTGATTCCCGTACGGTGGTACAAACACTGGAGCATGCACTGCGTGATTGTGGACTTTTGCACTCTCCTGATGCAAATACGACAGATCTTCTGGATTTTGCCGCTCTGCAGGAATTTTTTGATCGCATGGAGCAACGCGCCTATGAGCAACCCTCCTTTACTTTGGACCAGTTACTGGCAGACATGGCACTCTACGGTAATGATGATTACGGAGACCTTCGTCTTACCTATGATCTGCCGCACCTCACGAATCAGGGAGTGCAAATAATGACAGCGCATAAAAGCAAAGGCCTGGAGTTTCACACAGTCATCCTCACAAACTTCCGGGAGGGTCACTGGGACCGCCGCCGAAATCCTGCGTCCCTCTCTGTACCCGAAGATTTGCTCTTCGGCTGGGAGAAAGATCAGAAGTCCTATGAGCAGGGGCAGGATGAGCGGAGAGTTGCCTTTGTCGCAATGACACGTGCGAAAAAAGAACTGTTATTCTCCTGCCCCGAAGAGACGACATCGGGAGATGCCCTCAAAGCAGTTTCTCCTTCCGGCTTCTTTGCAGAAGCAGGAGACTTGCCGGAAGAAAAAAGATCTGTAGAAAATCTTCATGCTATGTCTACTCTTCTTTCCGTTCCGGTGCGCAAACTGGATGCAGAGATGCAGGCTTTTCTGCGGGAGCGTCTAGAGCATTTTTCACTTTCTCCGTCTGCTCTGCAGGATTTTCTTACCGATCCGCATGTTTTTCTGGAACGCCAGTTGCTCATGGTACCGCAAGTCAAAGAAGTGCATTTCGCCTACGGAAATGCTATTCATCATGTACTGGCATTGTGGGCGCAGTCTGTAAAGCAAGGAAACCCTGTAACAAAAGAAGAGATGCTACAGGCTTTCTCTAAGCATATAACAGAGCGTGAACTCCTTACCTCTTTCGAATGTGCACGTATGGAAAGTCTCGGCTATGAGACCATCAGCCGATACTATGATCAGGAACTCCAAAAGCCACAAGTGCACATCCACACTGTAGAACATAATCTCTCTGCTCATCTCGGTGATATTCCCTTAAAAGGAAAAATTGATCGTATTGATCTTGTGGACCTCCATACTTCTTCGGCCATTGTGTATGACTACAAGACCGGTAAGCCCAAGTCACCCAAGGAAATAGAAGACTACGGCTACAGACGGCAACTTGTCTTCTACGCACTGCTCATGGATTTGAGTATGCCTCTTTTGCATGCCAAAGAGTTTGTACTAGAGTTTATAGGTGAGGGGAGTGAAGAGTCTCACCGACGAGTGTACACAGTTTCTGAGCCGGAGAAAGAAGAGCTAAAAAAGCTCATAAAGAACGTATGGGAAAAGATTACTGCATTGGATTTTACGCCACTGGAAGTGTAGCCCGGGAACCTGCTCAATTCATTCCGTTTACGAGCATGTTTTTGGCACATTCAATCCGTTTAATGAGCGAACGAACGAGCAATATGCTCTCTGAATTTTTGCAGAGCTTTGCCTCTATGACTTGTACTATTTTTTTGTTCAATACTCATTGCTGAATATACCAAATTGTAACCATTTGGACGAAAGCATGCCGAAATCGGCAGTCCAGAGAGGTATGCATCCTCAAGTTTACTGGTGATAGTGCCATCACAGATTCCCTGGAACCTATGCAGATTTCCCTCGGCATCCACATATGCGAGTTGGCAAATAAAACGGGCTTTTCGATTTTCTTCTTTCTCCATGCGCTCCAGAAAATAACTGATCCACTCCTCGTCGCTCGCCGCGGGGCCCGCTCCCCAGCGGCGGGTACGCACACCCAGTTCATCTGCAAGGGCATCCACTTCTATACCCGAGTCATCTGCCAGAGTGGCAATTCCTGTGCAATCAAAATAGTGCTTTGCTTTCTGTACGGCATTCTCTGCATAGGTGGATCCTGTCTCTTCCGGCGGTCCAATGGAAGTCTCCAGGTCATCCGGGGTGAGTAGTTCTACCGGAAGAGTAGCGAGGCACTCCCGTATTTCCGTCACCTTCCCTGCGTTGTTTGTTCCGATGAGTAACTGCATAAGGACATTAGCGCATACTTCCAGAGGTGGGTGGTGGATTAGCTGTTAGCCATGGTGTCTATGTACACCTTACGAGCTTTAGCACCGTCCGCAGGACCAATAATGCCCTTTGCTTCCATGATGTCCAGCAGTCGGGCCGCGCGTGCGTACCCTACCTTCAGTTGTCGTTGCAGCAGACTGGCGGAGGCTCTTCCTGTTTCCTGAACCACGCGTACGGCTTCAAAGAACATCGTATCTCCTCCATCGTCATCGGCCTCCAGATCGATAGCTGTAGCGTTCCCTCCCACTACAGGTGCATCTTCTCCTTCTTCCGTTTCCAGAGGAATTTCTTCCGTAATTTTTCCTCCACCGGCTATTTTTATGGAATTGATGACCCGCTCGACTTCTTTTGTAGAAGTAAAAATACCCTGAATACGGACAGGATTTGCAATCTCTGCTGTGAGATAAAGCATGTCTCCTTTTCCCAAAAGATCCTCTGCTCCAATGCCGTCTAAAATAGTGCGGCTATCTACAGAGCTCACTGTTCGGAAGGCAATGCGGGTGGGTACGTTCGCTTTAATGAGACCTGTAATCACATCGACGCTCGGGCGTTGCGTAGCGATAATGAGGTGAAGACCGACTGCACGTGCCATTTGTGCCACACGGACGATCATGGTTTCAGTATCCCGCCGGAACTGACGCATCATCAGATCCGCAAGCTCATCAATGACAATCACAATGCGCGGCATGAAGTTTTCATCTTCCTCCTGCTTTTCGTTGTACTCGTTAATATTACGCACACCTTCTTCCGAAAAGCGGTGAAGGCGGCGTCCCATTTCCGCTACTGCCCAACGGAGCGCCTGGAGAGCCTTTTCGGATTCCGTAATCACGGGTGTGAGCAGGTGTGGGATGCCGTCAAAGGGCATAAGCTCAACGCGTTTGGGGTCTATAAGAATCAATTTAAGCTGGTCCGGTGCATTCTGGTAGAGGAGGGACGTAAGAAAGGTATTCATACACACAGATTTTCCCGAGCCGGTGGCACCGGCAATGAGAAGGTGGGGCATGTCATCCAGGGGAGTCACCACCGCCTTGCCTCCTACATCGCGTCCCAATGGGAGGGTCAGGCTGGATTCCCCCTGCATAAATTCCGGACTTTCCAGTATTTCGCGCAGATGTACAATGGTTCTCTTGGAGTTGGGCATTTCTATACCCACCAGAGATTTGCCCGGAATGGGTGCTTCTATACGGAGGCTGGAAGCAGCAAGAGCAAGAGCAAGATCATCTTTAAGGTTGGCGATGCGGCTGAGTTTTACGCCTTCCGCGGGTTCCAGTGTGAACTGGGTCACAGTGGGGCCGGGATGGGCATCGCGCACTTTCACTTCTATTTCAAACTCATTGAGTTTTTGCTCTATGAGTCGTGCCTGCTTTTTGAGCTCTTCGTCGTTTACCGTGAGCTCACTCTGCTTATTGTCCAGGAGTTCGTAGTCCGGAAACGTCCACTCCTCAAAACGTGTGTCATGCATGGTAATGGTTTCGCGCATGGCTTTTATTTCCTCTTTGATCTTCTTTTTGGCCGCGTCCTTTACGGTTTGTTTTGCAAAGACCGGGCGCACAATATTGAGCTCGGGCGCTTTATGATCCTCTTCTATAAGATCATCTTCCTCTTTCTCCTGTTCCTCTTCCACATCTTCTTCCATGTGTACTGTTTTGCGGGCCTGACGAACTGGTGCCTCTTTTACTGTTTTGTTCCTGGAGACGAAGAGAGAGGCGAGTGAACGCAGAAGAGCCGGGAGATCGGGTTCAAAGGTGATAAAGATCCCCACAACAAATACAGAACCAAGCACGGTATAGCCCACGGCACGGCTGGCAAAGAGAAGGAATGGCATGCTGGCCATAAATCCTATGGCTCCGGCGAGTTCATCTCTTCGCGGGGCAATCTCTTCTAGTGGGGCGCCTATGTGCATCATTCCCAGAAAAGAAGTGAGACAGAGTGCCAGGCCAAGCCAAATGCGTGCGGGCATTTTTTCCGCTTTCGCTTTGGAACTTGGTGCAGATACAAACCAATGGAGGAGTCCGGAGGCTACCAGTGTCACCGGAAAGAGCGTGCCCCAGCTCCCGAAGAAGAAGACCAGAAAACGTTTCATACTCTCACCCATTAACCCTGCCTGCTGCTGCAGACCGAGTAAAATAAGGATACCAATACAAATTTGCACGGTACCGCTGATGTGTCGACGCGTATGGGGGTTGATCTTGAGTTGCTCCGCTGTTTTTTTGCGCGAGGAGGTGCGTCGTTTGCGCTTGGTGGTTCTGCGACTGGTACGTGCCATACGGGTAGTATATCGCAATATGTTTCAGTGCAAAACTCGATTTGTGCAACTTGGTGCTTCGGGTCTCCTTACTCACAAAAAGGTCTCAGGGGACTGTTCATTTTGCTTCTTCCTTCTTAGATCCAAAGAGTTCCAGATCTGCCATGCGTATGAGCGTTTCGAGTCTTTCCAGTACAACGATACATGTGATGATTTCTCTGTCGGGCTCAGTCGGCCCATTCCCGCTTTGTATGCATGCGATGCATGGAGATTTATGAAAAACAGCTTGTATTCTCTGAATAAAGCCACTCATTTCATATCGATGATGCTGCTCACGGAGTGTGGCTATCCGCTTTGCAACTTCAGAGAGCAATTGCTGAAGTGCGTATCTTTTTTCTGCGTACCTCTGCTCCAGCTGATTGACGATTTGATCGATGGTTGTGCTTGGCAGAACCGGGGATGCACCTAAAATACGGAACGATGTCAGGTTTCTGCTCAGGACTGTGCCGATGCTCATATGCTCCCTGATTTGCATTGTCAAACGATCAATGTAATTTTCATCCTCCTGCATTTCTACACCCGGAATTACGATGGGATTATGTGCCATAGTCTTACGAGAGAAACAGACGAACCTGCTAGAGGATCACTCTACCATCCGCTACCATAGAGCTCTACATGAAGGTACTTCTTTTTGGCGGCAACGGCTACATGGGCAGGGAGTTCCGTAGACTCTACCCGGGTGCTGTAGCACCATCGATCGACATAGCCGACTGCAATGCAGTTGCATCGGCTCTGGATCAACACCGGCCCGATCTCGTTATTAATGCTGCCGGTAAAACCGGGCGGCCGAATATTGATTGGTGCGAAGATCACAAAGAAGAGACGGTCCGCAGCAATATAACGGGGCCACTTGTGCTGCTTGATGCCTGTACAAAACGACAGATCTACTGGGTGCATCTGGGTTCCGGATGTGTGTACCAGGGCGATAACGGAGGGAAGGGTTTTTCCGAGGAGGATGCCCCCAACTTTGCGGGTAGTTTCTACTCGCGCACCAAAGCACATTGCGACGAGATACTCCGTGAATTTCCTGTACTCATTTTACGCTTGCGTATGCCGTTTGATGGTTCCACTCACGAACGCAGTCTCATTACCAAGCTTTCCAAGTACAAACGGGTTTTGGATGTACAGAATTCTCTCACCTATCTCCCGGATTTCTTCTCTGCCGCCGCAAAGCTCATAGAGAGTCGCAAGACGGGTATTTACCATGTGGTCAATCCCGGTACGCTCTCCCCGTACCACATTATGGAACGCTATAGAGAGTTCGTTGATCCTGCGCACACATTCGAGAAACTTCTACCGGCAGATCTCCCGGAAGTGGTACGTGCCGGGCGCAGCAATTGTGTACTGGATACCAAAAAACTCGAACAGGAGGGTATTGAGCTCCGCCCTGTAGAAAGCGCTCTTTTGGAGGCGTGTTCCACAATTGCAAAAGAACGGCGAATAATTGATTGAATTTCACTTTTATGGTAAAATAGCTATTGAACGTACCTCTCTCGTACTTTCCTATGAAGAATCCTTTTGCCTTCCTATACAACATTCCATGGAATCGGATTCCGACCATGGTGACGGGTTTTGTGAGCAGGCGCTGGAAAGCCTTAGTCATCAGTGTAGTTATTGGCCTACCTACCTTCGCATTGGGTGTTTTTCTCTTTGCTCCGGAGAAGCCGGAGTACATCACTGCAACTGCAAAGAAAGGTGATCTGATTCAGACCGTGGAAGCGGTGGGCACAGTTATTTCCGAAAAGGATTTGAGTCTTAAATTTCCTGTTACGGGCGTGGTACACAAGGTTCTTGTGAAGGAAGGGGATACTGTAGAAGCTGGAAAAGTGCTTGCGATCTTGCGGAATGATAGCCTTCAGGCAGATCTTTCATCCGCATCTGCCCAATACCAATCCGCGTTGGCGGATTTGCGCGAGCTCAAAGAGGGCACGCGTCCGGAAGAAATTGCTGTTTCTGAGGCGGAAGTGGAAAACAAGCGTGCAGCACTTTCTGCAGCGCAAACAACTCTGCAAAATGCGGAACGTAATCTGGAACGTTCCCGTACAAAGCTAACAGAGCTGCAGCGGGAAGCCGATGTGAGCCTGAGCGGACATGTTGCAACAGCCGGAAGCGTTATTTCACAGGAACTGACCGATATCGACAATTCTCTCCACGAACTTGATGATGACTTCGATACAACTGTTGTGAGTAATGCCGTAGATTTTAGTGCTCGTGTGGAGTACGAAGTCTATGTGCAGCAGCGGCTCCAGGCCAGCCAGAAACTGGCACAGGCAATGCGCGGATCAAGTCCGGGGGACTTCAAGCAGGCAATAACCAATCTGGAAGCTGCCCGCAGTGCCGCTCTTCTTGCCGCTTCTGCTGCGAATAAGGCGTACAGCATTATTCTTTCCCTCCCCACTACCTATTACTTTACGACGGCGGTGAAAGAGACGTACAAAGATTCTGCTGCGAGTGAGAGGAACAGTATTCAGAGTTCCTTAAATGACATCGACGATGAAATCAAAGTAGTACGGGACGCGTCTGCATCCTTTGGGACCAAAATTGCATCTGAGGAGGCTTCCATGACTACTGCACAGGGCACCAAAGATGCAGCTCTCTCAGATATTACAACGTACGAAACATCCCTGCGCATTCAGGAGGCACAGCTAGCACTCAAAAAAGCAGGAGCCCGTCAGGCAGACATCGATTCCGCTCGTGCAAAGTTGAATCAGGCTTCTGCAGATGTAAAACGTGCGAAGGCCAAGCTGGACGATACCATTCTTGAAGCTCCCATTGCCGGACGCATAACCAAGGTGAATCTTAAGGAGGGCGAGTTCACGGGCGATTTTACCGATACAGACCGTTCCATCACCATGCTCGGCATGAGCCCGTACCGTGTGGAACTCTACACGTCTGAAATCGACATTCCCAAAGTACAGTACGAGCAGGAAGGCGGTATGGAACTGGATGCCTATCCGGGCCATGACTTTCTTCTGCGTGTAACCGAAATAGATCCTGCGGCTACCATCATAGATGGTGTTCCCAAGTATCGTATCAAACTGGATTTTCTGGAAAATGAGGAGGAGAGTCTGAAAATCGGCATGACGGGAGATGTGGATATTATTACCGATATGCAGAAAGATGTTGTTTCCGTTCCGGGACGTGCGGTTATTAAAAATGCTCTGGGGCAGAAAATTATTCGCATCCTCCACGGAACCACGGTCGAAGAGCGTACGGTCGTGACAGGTATGGAAACAGATTCCGATGTGGAAGTGATGAGTGGAGTGGAAGAAGGGGAGGAAGTGATTATCCTTATAAAGCAATAGACTCAGCAGCTTGATTAGCTTGGTTAGATGCTTCCGTTTCGATACCCTTACCATACGTCCCAGCTCTCACCCAAAGTTATCATGCTGAAAAAGGTAGTCCCCCTCATTGAAACCGTAGATCTCCAGAAGTCGTATTTCAGTGGTGATCTTGAAACACCGGTACTGCACGGAATTGATTTTGTGATTCAGGAAGGAGAGTTTGTGTCCATCATGGGTCCTTCGGGATCCGGCAAGTCCACCCTCATGCATATTTTAGGTTTTTTAGATACGCCGACCTCGGGCAGTTACCTCTTTCGTGGCGAGAAGACACGCGTACTGGAAGATGACGCTCTTGCGCGTATTCGCGCGACACGTGTGAGTTTTGTATTTCAGGCGTTCAACCTGCTTCCACGTACAACCGTTTTGGAAAATGTGATTCTTCCCCTGCTGTATCACCCCACGATTCCTGCATCGGAGCGCGAAGAACGTGCTATGAAAGCCATTGCAGAGGTAGGTCTGACCGAACGTACCACCTATCTCACCAACCAGCTTTCCGGAGGGCAGCAGCAGCGTGTGGCTATAGCGCGTGCACTCGTGACAGAACCAGATATTATTTTTGCCGATGAGCCCACAGGAAACTTAGACAGTGCTTCCGGTTTACAGGTCATGAACGTGCTGCAGGAACTCCACGATCACCAGGGCAGCACTATTGTGCTTGTCACACACGAAAAGGCTACGGCCGAGTATGCCGCGCGTATTATTCAACTTCTGGATGGTCGTATTAGTTCAGATTCCCGGGACTTTAAGCGCAAAGATGCAAAGACCAATACAGATCTCAAATAATTCGTTTCCACACCATGCATGTTCCTCCGCGATACCTTCAAAGCAGCTCACAGAGCCATAGCCGTAAACAAAGGTCGGTCGGCGCTCACCATGCTCGGAGTCATCATTGGTGTGAGTTCTGTTGTCCTTATGACTGCCGTAGGAGCAAGTATGGAAGGTCTGATACTCGGCCAAATTAGTTCGCTTGGCAGCAAGAGCATGGTCATTATGCCCGGACAGCAGGAAGGCCCCGGCGGGTCCATAACTCCCGGATTTGATTCTCTGACTTTTGAAGACATTCGTGCACTGGAAACTTTGACCACAGCCCACAGCTTTGCGCCGATTGTACTCATAGAAGGTACGGCTACATACGGACGTGAGGAGACCTCACCCATGACACTCGGCACGGTTCCGCATTTCTTCCAGAATCAGCATGTTTCTGCGGCACAGGGGAGACTTCTGGAAGATGCAGATATGTCGGCTGCGCGCTCCGTAGTGGTTTTGGGCGCTGACGCAGCCGAAGACCTTTTTGCAAACGCAGATCCTCTGGGCAAGAAGATTAAAGTTGCTGACCGTTCCTATACCGTTATTGGCGTTCTAAACCCTGTAGGAACCCAATTTTTTCAGAATTTTGATGAACGTATCTTTGTGCCGCTGCCTGTCGCCCGCAGCGTGACCGGCAAGCGGTATGTGAGTTTTGTGACCTTTCAGGCGGTGGATGATATCGATCTTGCTGAGCGGGATGTTACATCGTTGCTGCGTCAGCGACATGGCATCGTGAATCCCGAAGATGACCAGGACAAAGATGATTTCATTGTGCACACTTCTGAGCAGGCCAATGAAATTCTCGGTACGGTTTCTCTGAGTCTTACACTCTTCATTACCACGATAGCGGGCATTTCTCTGCTCGTTGGTGGTATAGGCATCATGAACATCATGCTCGTAGCCGTAACAGAGCGGACGCGTGAAATTGGACTGCGCAAGGCCGTGGGTGCCCGGCGCAGGGATATTCTTCTCCAATTTTTGTTTGAGGCAGTCATGATTACCCTCATTGCAGGAATGATTGGTGTACTCCTGGGAATACTGCTGGCCTTTCTCATAGCGGCTGGGGTACAGAAATACATGAGCAGTTACGTGTTTGCCCTTTCGGTTCCCTCCATTCTTGTCGCTTTGGCTATGGCCGTTCTCACCGGTCTGATTTTCGGGCTCTATCCTGCACGTCAGGCTTCCCGGCTTTCTCCTATGAATGCGCTTCGCTATGAATAACTTCTTTTTCCTATGTCGGTACGGTCTATTGAAAGAACAAGTGTTACTGATTACTGCTTACTTCTTGTTTGCTATCTGTGAGTTACGATATGGCCAAAAAACAAGAATCAACAAGCAACACGTAACGAAAGATATCAATTCAATTACTTCAATGGACTTTCTTTATCTCCTATGTTGCTAAACGACACCATTGGTTCGGCTGCTTCCGCACTCAGGGCGCACAAGATGCGTTCGGCGCTCACCATGCTCGGAGTCATCATTGGTGTGGGTTCTGTGGTGCTTATGGTTTCGGTGGGGAAAAGTTTTCAGCGCTATATTTTGGACCAAATAGCCTCCTTTAGTAGCAATCTGGTAGAGGTGTATCCCACGGGTTTTGAGAAGTTCGGCGGCTCCACCGATTCCCTCACCGAAGACGATTTTCGTGCAGTTGAGAAACTCACGACCGTGCAGACTGTGGCACCCGTTATTTTTATTACCGAAAAAACCACCTACGGCAGTGAAGAACTTTCGCCGTGGGTCTTTGGCACTACAAAAAATTTCTTTGCGAACTACGGACTCAAGCTGCAAGCCGGCAGATTGCTGGATGACCGGGATAACAGCGCTGCATCTTCCGTTGCTGTTATCAGCTCGCAAACAGCCGAAGATCTCTTTGGGAATAGAGATCCCCTGGGTCAGAGGATTCAGGTAGGTAAAAAGTTCTACACGGTAGTGGGAGTACTCCAGAGCATAGGGTCCCCCGTCCTGCAGGATATGGATACTCCCGTCTATGTGCCATACTCCACAGCCAGAGCCGTGACCGGCCAGAAATATCTCAGTTATATGACACTGCGTGCGGTAGGAGACTACGAACTTACGGTTGCAGACATTACGTCGCTTCTGCGGCAGAGACACAGCATCCACAATCCTGAAAATGATAAAGATAAAGATGACTTTGTGGCACGCTCCGCAGAGCAGGCCACGGAAATAGTGGGACAGGTCACACTGGGTCTTACTGCCTTTATGGGTTTGATTGCAGGCATCTCTCTGCTTGTTGGCGGCATTGGCATCATGAATATTATGCTCGTTTCGGTAACCGAGCGGACAAAGGAGATAGGACTCCGTAAGGCTGTGGGTGCCCGGCGCAGCGATATTCTACGGCAGTTCCTTTTTGAGGCGGTCTTTCTCACATCTCTGGGAGGAGTAATTGGTATTCTCCTTGGCACAGCATTAGGGCTTTTTCTGTCTGCTGTTGCAGCAAAGTTGCTCGGCTCCTTTACATTTGTTCTCTCGGTAAAAGCCCTGTTTGCTGCCATGATGATGGCCATGGGAACAGGTCTTGTTTTCGGTTTGTATCCGGCAAAAAAAGCAGCGAGCTTAAGTCCTATGGAGGCGATACGATGGGATTGACCTCACCCCCTACCCCCTCTCCTCCACTTCCATGTGGGGTTGGGAAAAGAAAAACATGTGGTCGTATTTTTCCAAATAACTGCCCTCCAGGAGAGGGGGTAGGGAGTGAGATCACACAAACTTCAACCCTGCAATTGCTCCCACTATGAGTACCATGGCAAGCCACTGCCATCGCGTAAGCTTTTCGTGGTACCACCTCCAGGCGAGCAGTGCGGAAATCATAATGCTGCCGCTCGCAATGGCATTTACAATAGAAACAGGGCCCATACTCAGTGCCAGCGCATAGCATCCGGTTCCAATGATAGTCGGGGAAGATGCAGCGGCAATCCTGAGCAGAGTTTTCCTCTCTATGCGTTGCAGCCCTTTCTTTAGGAGCAAAGAGCGCAAAAGAATTATCACCAGTGAACCAATGCCTATACCCCCCTCCCAAAAGTAGCCGCTTGTCAGTGGATCTGCCAGACGGCTGATGTCAATAAGCGTGATATTCGTGACGATAAGTGGCACGGCTGCAACCAGGGAAAACACAATGCCAAGCACCATCTTTCTGTTCAGAGGTGCATTGCCCATGCGCATCATGCTGAGCCAGATGCATGTACCCACAATGACTCCTATAAGTGCTATGGCAAGCGGTGGAAGTGCCTCTGCGTAAAGCAGAACACCCACGACCGTCATGAGGATGGTAATGCTCGCCTGCTTCATGGTGAGAGCCACACCAACCGCTATGTACCGGTATGCCGTAAATGAAAAAGCAAGAAACACTCCGCCCGTTATTCCGGAAAGCAGCAGGCGCGGCCAGTAAGAGAGCACCAGAGCAATCTCTTCCCGTGAGGAAAAAAGCAGCAGTGGCAGGAGTGTGACGAGGAAAGAAATGTTCCTGTAAAACGCCAGGCTCAGTCCGTCTATCTTCCGCGCATAGCGGACCAGTAACGCGCTTTGCAGCGCGTACGCAAGCATGGAGGTGAGGGCGAAAAAGTAGAACACGGATGCATGGTAGAGGATATCCATTGCGTTCGTTACTCGTTCTATCCTCCTATATTTGTTGCGCTATTTACTATCAGCAGACCCAAGCCCACAAGCATCAACGTAAAACTTACCAACTTCACCTGCACGGACTGCCGTGTGAGAAGTTCCTTAGGAACGTGCGTGCTTCTTGATTTGGAAAGCAGCCACACGAAGAGTATGACAAAGAAGGGCTGTACGTTTCCTGCTATGGCCACCAAAGAAAGCGGTCCGATTTCAAAGGCCTTCATCACGGTATAACATCCGATAAACGATATGATGGTGTCGCCAAGCAGCAATCCATAGAATGCCGGTGGAGCGGTGTGTACCAGACTGCGTATACGTTTGCGGCTGCTGCTTTGCAGAAGTGGAAAAACTATAGCTATGCAGCTTGTACTCAGGATCGACCAAAAAAACGTTTGAGAGTGGCTGACTCCCAGAGTCAGACTGAGTTTTATGCCAAACTCGCCCGGAGCACCGAGGAGGGCAATGAGGGTGAGGACTCCGACTGTTTTCGGTACGGAACGGTAACGGTGCCAGTGGGCCAGACAGAAGACTGCTGCAATAATGAGCACCGCACCTGCTGTTTGCACGGGAGTCCACGACTCAGCCAGAAACAGAAATCCCAGTATACTCAGGAAGACGGACTCTATGGCCCAGGTGCTCTGTGCTACAGAGGTATCGATGTGTTCCAGTACGGAGAGATACACAAGGGCTGGCAGGTACATGGCCACTCCGGAGAGGAACGGGAGCCACCAGAGCTTTGTATGGAGTGATGTAAAGAGAGGGAAACTTATGAGCAAGAGCAGAGTGAACACACGCAAACACCACAGCAATACCAGAGGGTGTTTTTCATACCGGTTTACAAGAATCGAGTCCAGAATATTAACGCAGGACCAGCAAGCGGCCGAAAAAATGCTAAAAAAGAGCCACACAGTAAGCGAGTATTCCATACAAGTATCCTAAAAGACACCTGTGGCATTTTCTTTTTTATCAACTAGAGGTACCCCCACGCACGCAATTTGTCGCTGTCTGTAACCCATCGGTCTCCTATATCAGTACGGTAGTACATGTTGGAAATGAGAATGTTGCCTATACGGCCGTACATCTGTTTTTGTGCGTCACTCATAGTGCTTCCTGAACCGGAAATAATGAGTGCTGTTCCTTCTTCTCCGGTTATGAGCCACTCACCGTTCTCCTCCTTTAAGTCGCCAATGTGCACTCCCTCCCGTGAAGCATTCCTAAAAACCACTATGGCATCCTCCGAAAACGATGCAAAAGTCTTAGGGTCGTGAAACGGAAAGGGCGGTACCACAACAAGTGCACACACCTGATAGCCGCGCTTTGCACGTACGGCGAAGTCTTCCCCGGAAGCAAGCTTGTACAAAAAGTTCCCCATGGGCTCCAGCAATCCCTCCTGTTGCAGTTGAATGGCCGGGTACCCAAAGCGGCATGTAAACTCCAGAGGATACATTCCGTTCCCATTTACCATACTGTTTATATCTATCGGTCCCACATACCCCTGCTCTGCCAGTGTTACTTCAAACGGACGAAGCAATGACTCAAAAATAGGGCTACGGGGCGACCAGAATGCACTGGTTCCCATTTCTCCGGTGGAAACACCCAGTTCACCGGGAAAAAGTTTTTTGTGTTCAAAATTCACATAAACCTGGTCTAAGAATTTTTTGCCGTTAAAAAACCCGGTCACGGCTACCTCAACGCCCTTTACACGTTTTTGTAACTGGAAGACATTGATGTCGTCGCTCCATGTTTTTTCGTAGGCTTTCAGCACCCGTATCACATCGCTTCCATCTTCTTCGGAACCTACAAACAAAAGTTGTTTAAGGTTCTGTGCATCTCCGGAAGGCTTGAGTACATACCGCCCGGGGTTGGTCTGCACAAATTCTATGCCGTCCTGAAACGAATGGAATTCCCAGTAGGGGAGTATGCGCACTTTGTGACGTTTGAGCTCGTCCTGACCAAAGGAACGCTCATGCTCCAAGCGGTCTGTGTACGGTGTGCCGCCTACAACCAGTTTGCCTCTCTCGCGCAGTTCCTGTGCTATGAGTCCCGATCCAATATGATCAAAGACCACCACATCTGCCCATTCCACGTGTGATTGCCAGTCATCCACACGTTCTACAAAACCTTTGCCCACTTCCGCACACTGCTCTGCTTCCAGATACAAACGCACGTTATGTCCTTCCTTCGCTACCGTCCATGCAAGGTCCGTGGTCGTACCGTCGTACGACACGAAGAGAAACGTATGTTTCTCGCCGGCAACTGCAGAAGTTTCACTTCCCAATAGGCCGAAAAACTAGCAGTATTTTCACAAAATGCAAGAAAGGTTTTGGTGTAATTCTCGTAGAAAGGATATGTGCGTGTTGTACCTTTGTACTAACGGCAGTTCTATTTTTTACCTTCCCCTGTAAAATTCCTCTCTGCAGTGAAGAAGTCGAGAAGCTACGTTGCAACAATGCCTCTCAAGCACGTAGTATAGCTGCATGTGGGTCTGCCCACCTTCGTCCGCCTCTGGTGGACTACGGCGGCCGAGTCACTCTGCTACTATTCATTCTATTACATCACTGTTTACTATTCGTGGGTCGGTACCGAAGTGGCCAAACGGACCTGGCTGTAAACCAGGTGTCTCTGACTTCGGGGGTTCGAATCCCTCCCGGCCCACCAGAATTCTTGAACAGAATCAATCATTTGAGAATTCATAAGCAGTATCCGAGGCGTCCATAGCTCCGAAGGAGCGAAGGATGCCCGGCCCATCACACTTCAGAATTGCCTCTATAAAGCCGTTTCTGTGCTTGACAAAAATTAATATAAATCTACAATAGCATCATGACTACACTCCAACTTTCAAACGAAAAAGAGCTTGGTGTAAATAGATTGGCCAATAAGCCTCTTGCTTACGAGTCTGAGCGCATCATACAGGCTTTGCGTGAGAGAATTTCCGGAATTACAGGCCTTACTGAGCTTGCGAGTACTATTGATGCTGCAAAGGCTGAGGTAGCTGCACTGTACGGCAATGCCATGTATCGTACAGAGACTGAGCAATTGCCGGTTGTGATTGCTGCTATAGATGAGCTCCATGGCAAGGCATCCGTACAAATACAGAGAGGGGGCAACGGTGCAACGATCTAGAATTGCATTACTGCAGTCTTGTGCTCTTCCTTTGAACCCTGATTTTTATTTGCAGTACTATTGCACTCTACCCCGCCACTTTCTATGTCAGTACAGAGCACGGATGTAATGGAACCGGAACAATTGGAGGATTCAGTCGTACAGGCCGGTAACGTAGCAACTCTATTAGAGGCATTGGAGCTCCATCTGTTGCAGGTAGAAAAAGGGGATGTGGTTGTTTCTCTTCTTACGGAGGTAGATGAGCAACTTGCGGCAGCTCTTTCTTCTGTGAGCAATTCAGATGAAAGAAGAAGGCAGGAACACAGGGCAGGCATCATTGCTACGAGAATGTGCACAGAAAGATTTAATCAAATCCGCGAAAGGAGGAGTCCCTAATCTCTAATTTCTAGTCCCTAGCTATGCTTTTTTCCAGCAGCAAGCCTCTTTGCAGCTCTTACAGTACTGCTCTCCGTTTTCGTGTGCTTTGCCACTTACGCACTGAGCAGAACAACAGTCGGAGCGGATGTGTGACTGGAGTTGGTTGGAAAGCTTTCGCCGTTCGTCCAGAGAGAGGTGTTTATCGCAGTACTGTTTCCCTTTTGTCGCCTTACCACAGCCTTTCACCGTACAGAATTCGTGCTTTTTTTGAATGGGAGAGGGGGGAAAGCAACAGGAAGCTTCTGAATTCACTATAGGCTATTTGGCGCAAATATCCTAGGAGAATCGGGAGTTTATTTTTACCCGTGTACCAGAACGCCCGACTGTAAGGTCGGGAATGAATGGTGCATTGGTTCCTCCTTAATTTATAGAGCGTTCGGTACAGGGTTTCGCGCTGCAGAGCAGCGAAGTGAGGAAGATGCCATGCCCGTAAGGGCGTGGAGCTTCACAGAAGGTTTTGAGTATGGAGATGCCAAAAAGGTCAACTGCGTGCAATGATCCTTTGTACAAACTCAGAGATCTCCTCGTTTTTCGCAGGAGAAAGCGTAGTATGCAGATGCATGCATAACAGTCCCATACCGTCTCCACAGTCTCCGGGTTTCCGGGAGCTTGGCGTGGACGCAAAATTTCTCAGCATTCTGGAGAACAAAAAAATCCTCAAGCCGACGCCTATACAGCATCAGGCCATTCCGCCGGCGCTGGAAGGCAAAGACCTTATAGGCATAGCGCAGACCGGAACCGGTAAGACCTTTGCATTCGGTCTCCCTATGCTCCAGAGACTTTCTGCCGGAAAGAAGAGGGGACTCATTATTCTCCCCACGCGGGAACTGGCGTACCAGGTAGAAGACGCACTCCGTCCATTTGCCATGACATGCGGCATTCGTATGGCAGTATTTGTGGGAGGTGCTTCCATGCACTTGCAGCGCAAGATGCTGAGGGATAATCCCCGCATTATTGTGGCTACGCCCGGGAGGCTGAATGACCACCTGGAAAAGAGAACCGTCACACTGCGGGAAGTGGAGGTACTTGTTTTAGACGAAGCAGACCGCATGTTGGATATGGGATTCAAACCGCAAATTGACCGTATTCTTTCGCATGTTCCCCGGGAGCGCCAGACACTGCTCTTTTCGGCAACCATGCCGCAGAACATTGTGCAGCTGGCTACCGCACAAATGCATTTGCCGTTGCGCATAGAAGTTGCACCAGCAGGTACAGCAGCTTCGAAGGTGGAGCAGGAAGTGATCATAGTGCGGCAGCAGGAAAAGGGCGTTCTACTTCAGTCACTCCTCAAAGATTACACAGGCCAGGTGCTTGTGTTTTCCCGTACAAAACACGGAGCAAAAAAGATTACACGCACCTTAAACGAGGGGCATTTTAAGGCCGCAGAAATTCATGCCAACCGTTCTCTGAGTCAGAGGCGTGCGGCTCTGGAAGGCTTTAAGCGAGGCAACCATCGTGTGTTGGTTGCCACAGATATTGCCTCACGGGGTATAGACGTTACAGGTATAGAGCTTGTGGTAAATTATGATCTTCCCGATGATCCTTCGGACTATGTGCACCGCATAGGGAGAACCGGACGCGCAGAGCGCGAAGGTCGCGCTATTTCCTTTGCTACGCCCACACAGGCACGCAATATCCGTGATATAGAAAAGCTCATCCGCGGACCACTCAAGAGGAGGCAGCATGCATCCCTTCCCCCCGTGCACATGGAAGAGGCCACAACTGGCGGAGGCGGAGGCGGTGGAGGAAGATATCGTACAAAGCGTAGTGGTTCCCGGCGACCGCAGCGTGGTGGTGCGCAGGGTAACAGGTATCGTGGTGGTGGCGGGCGCAACCGCAGGAGGGGTTAACACATATTTGTGTACAGTTTGTCTTTGTTTGGTGGGCATTCTCTGCTCTGGCTCAAACGCCAGAGAAGTGGTACAATAGTCTGATGTCCAAAAATTACGACATACGACCAACATATATAGTGGAACTGGATAGTCGACTGAGTGACCAGTCCATACAGGCAGCAGTAGAGTCTGTATCCACCACACACAACTTGCTTCTACGGAAGGCAATGGGAATAACGAAACGGGGCAAGAGGGTACCTACCGTGGAGTTTTACGATTACGATCAGGACTTTTTCCGACGTAAAGAAGGCGAACGTTCCGAGAGTCAGCAAATGACCAAAGAGCATCTTTACACACTACTGGAAGAAGTTCTGCGACACGAATTGGACCAGTTGGTAGAGGAAGAGCGTTCGGGATTTTGGAGTATTTTGAGGGCGGTCTGATCTCATTTTGACCTCACCCCCAAACCCCCTCTCCTGGAGGGCTTCATACGTTGAAAGATAGACGATATGTTTATGTTTTCCCTGAGCCAACACGGAAGTGGAGGAGAGGGGTGCCCCGCACATGCGGGGCGGGGTGAGGTCAAAAAATAAGGGTTCCAGAGAAAGAGAACGGTATTGGGGCGAGGTTGTTTAGACCCCGCCCCACCGTTTACGCTAACCGGTCTTTAGAGACCGGTCGGAAGCGCGCCGGTCTGGCTGTTCGCGTAAGCTGCCTCCTTATGGAGTACACCAGTTGCCTGCCTGCTGGCTACCAGTATTCCACCGGCATCGGTCGCCTCCGGAGTCGACTTGTGGTAATCACTAGCAATAGCATGCTCAGTGTTTTGGCCGGAGTCGGTTCGATGCTGCACAACGGTGCCGTTGTAGGTTGCCGTTGTGAGCGTCGGTGGAGCCGTGATGGTATCCGCATTCTCTGTGGATGCTGTCACGGTCGCTTGCCCGGTGTCGTATAAAGCATTCGTCTGCGCTTTCATAACGACATGTTCACCACTCATCGTACCTTCCGTAGTAGACAGGCCTGTCGCTTGATCGTAGACAGTGGCCACGTCGACTTTGTACTGCGCTTCACTCGTAATGGGCGTTGCCAAGCTGGGCTGCCCACTGTCCGTCGTCACCGCAGCTTGCGGTGTGGTCGTTACATCGTGCGATCCATACTGCACGAAACCGATCGAGAGTACCGCGATAACTGCTAGCGCGGCTGTAAAAAACCTGAACTGCTTCATTGGATTTCTCTCCGTTGAAGTTATGGAAACGTACGTACGTACACAGTGGCTCTCAGACCATTCTAAGGGACTCACATACTCGAGCCATCTGTCTGTTCCGGAAAGTTCAGACAGATTGTACCAAAGCCCCTCTCTGCACCCAATTTCCTTTCTAAGTAGCAGGCCAAACGTAATAAACGAACATATAGAGCACAACAGTATTTCCTTTAAAGCGGTTTACATTCGACTTTTGTTTCGCCGGTACTAAAACTCCTGTACGAAAAAGAAACACAATTGTGCCCTACATGCCTGTATTCTCTAAATCTCTGGAACCCATGGTGTAAAAGAACACCGGGCTTTCGCCCACAAAAGGGCAAAAGGTTATACGAAAGTTAACCGCTGAGTCGCGTTGTGTCAATCCCTGAGGGAAAACTCGTCTGGAAAATTATTTAAAGAAATAATGGAGATTTTGTCAATTTTTCACCAGAATATCGGGCAGAGCACATTTGTGCTTTGTTGTGGATTTTTTGTTCTTTTAATCCATAGAAGGAGGTGGATGATGACTTCATCTACGAGTTCAGATCTTGCTACAGTTTCACTCTCGAATTTTGCTGATGAGATGACTCCAGATTTTCGGGGTCAGATTACTTCCACATTAGCTCTTGGCATGCGCAGCATGAGCATCCGTTCCGGGGATGTCCTTGGTACCGGAGAGTCCAAAAATGTCATGCTCTGGTCGCAAGATGAGCTGAAGAAGGCGCAGCAGATGCTTACAAGCAGCGGTGTCTTTATCGCAGAGGTGGGTTCTCCTATTGGCAAGGTCAAACTTGTAGACGTGGAGGACGGCACAAAAAACCGTTTCGTGCCTTTTCAAAGGTATCTTGATGAGGATGTGAGACGTGCACTGGATCTTGCTGGTTTCTTTGGTTGCAACAGGTTGCGTGGTTTCAGCTTCTACCCACCAAAAGGGTCGAATCCTGATGATTACTTTAACCAGGCAGCCGACCAGGTTGCAGCTATCGTGCAACTGTGTGCTGCCCGCAGGATTCTGTACGGTTGTGAAGTCGAGGCAAATCTGGTGGGGGACAGGGCCGAACGTCTCATGCGCCTACGTGAACATGTAGGTAGCCCATGGTTCCGACTGGTTTTTGATCCGGCGAACATCACGTGCCAGAACCTGAAGGAGGTGGCCGCAATGGACTTTAAGGCGTTACGCTTTCTGCTGGGTTGGTTCCATGCCAAGGAGTATAAGGTAGATCCAAATGTCACGTGGAAAGGTCACGTGGATGAAGAAACGCTCAAGAACTTTGTTCCTCTGGGCTACGGGAATAGTGGCTATGACCAGATTGTTTATTCTCTGGCGCGAGCTCTGCCCACTCTGCATACCGATCTGAACGCATTGGACATACCCAGTTTCCTCATAACCCTCGAGCCGCATTTGCGGCGTGGGGGACAGTTTGGAGGCTACACCGGGCCCGATGGTATGCGTGTTGCTCTGCAGGCACTGCTTACGGTTCTTGCGACGCATAACATTGAAACCGACCTCATTCAATGGGAAGAAGTAAAACGCACACCGGAATTTAGGATCTAATCCGGAGAAGGTACAAATCCACAACAACCCGTTGCTTGCGCAAGTAAGCAGCGGGTTTTGTTGTACACCAAAAAATTGGACTCTTCTCTTCCAGGAAATTCCTCCACTACAGTGCTACGCCCACTATGTTTCTGAGGAGTACGCCTATGCCGTAGGCAACCAATGCTCCCACTGCACCTATACTTATGACTTCTATGGGTCCCCGTAGCAGGCGTTCTCTGGTAATGATGCTGCGTGTAAAGCCAAGAATCGTGAGTGCCACAGCTGTAGAGGCAATGGCAATAGGAAAGCGCCGGGCAGGTTCTATGGTAAAGAGGTAGGGGAGGAGAGGAATGCTACCAAACATCACAAACGAACAGAAGGTAAATATGCCGCTTCGAATGGGGTTTTCATAGGAGCTTTCAGTCATGCCGTGCTCACTCTGCATCATAATGTCCGCCCAGAGTTCACGGTGCGACGTAATGGCGGCGGTCACTGTTTCCAGTTTTTCACCTGTGATTCCTTTTTCCCTTAGGTACTCACGAATTTCCTCGCGTTCAATCTCCGGTATGTTCTCTATTTCTTCCAGCTCTTCTTTGCGGAGTCGACGGTACTGGTCGAGCTCGGATTTCATAGAAAGGTAGGCTCCGGTTGCCATGGAAGTTCCGTCTGCAAACAGGTTGGCAAGTCCTAAAATGATAATGACGTAGCGGGGCATATCTGCACCCACGGTTCCTGCAACCACGGCAAAGGTAGTCACAATGCCATCGTTTCCTCCATACACAATATCCTGAATATGGGAACCCAGTCGGTTGCCGTGTTTTTCTTCCTGTTGGTGCTTGCGGAGTGCCTTCTGCAGATTCTCCTGTTGTTCCATGCTTTTAGAGTACCAAAGACCTTTGACTGCCGATAGAGATTGTGTTGAATACAAAATTTGTTCAAAAAAATCGGTTCAGTTTCAGCAAGAAACCATCTCTCAGTTGTATACGTTCTGGCTATGCTACTTTGTAGACCTGTGGTGCCCTGCGTGCAATTCTCCAGATGAAAAAGAGGCTCAGACTCAGTACTGCCCACAGACCCGGACCGGTACGGGGCTGACTGAAAGGTTTCTGGATTTCACGGCCGAGGGTGCCGTTGAGTGGAGCTACAGATCCTGCAAGTTGTGCAGGAGCTGCAGGTGGTCTGCCCGTTGTATCAAATGCAAAATTGTTTGTGTTACCCACGGTGTAGGGGTTGCTCGGCAAATTCGCAAGGTTGACCGGAGCGGGAGTGCTCGGAGATGCAGTGGTTTGTGCTCCTCCTGTCACATTGTCTGTTTCGAGCTGTTTGCGTATGGAGTTTAGCAGTGACTGCTGTGCAACGGATATCACCTCCATATTTTCATCGGGATTTCCGGCCATAAGGTCAAAGGTGTCTATGGGGTTTTCTTTGCTACCCGCAAGAGGCGCGCCTGCTGGTGTGGTACTTACTTCTGTTCCAGGAATCGGGTCACCTGCAACGGTAATGGTACCTACCAGATTGGGATCTGTAGGAGAGAAGTACTCGTACTCTCCGGCAGGAATGTTCCCGGGGATGGTGTAGCTGGCACTGTCACCCTGAAACATAGTTGCGGTGCTCAAACAATCATCTGCAGGTGTACAGAGGGTATCGGAGATAATGTACTGCGGTACAGCCAGTTCATTGTTCCACGTCACTGTTTCACCGGGTGCAGCGGTTACGGCCTTAGGTGAGAAACCCTTATCTGTAATGCGAATGCTTGATCCGGTACTGAGCTGTCCACGCAGATCCTGCACGCCGTGGAAAAAAAAGGTCGTTATTCCAACCACCAGCAGTATGCCCATGATGGCTGCCGGTTTCCGGGAGACAGGTTTTGTGTTGAGCGGTGCCTGTGTGTGTGCTTCCTGTTTATGCACAGCGGCATGTACCGGGACCTCTTCTTCATCTGTGCTATGCCAATTGGGGTGAATGTCTTCGTTCATGCAGAGGGTTGCTCAGTACAAACAGCCAATTGTCGTTTGGAAGCGAGAAATGTGCCTATGGCTGCGCAGAGCACAACCAGCATTGCCAGTGCGGAGGGCACCCCGGTGCTTCCCGGCACTGAAACAGCACCGTTTCCGGTAAGGTCTCCTATGGGATTTACTCCTCCGACTCCCTGCACAAGCGGTGCCGTAGAGGTAGCCGGATTACCAACTTCTACCGAAACTTCCGGGCTAAAGGCACTCTCTTCTTCGTCCGTATTTACGGCTCGAATAGCCAGGTAGTACGTTGCACCCAGCGGCAAGTTCCGTAGCACCACGCTCTGCATGTTTCCGCTGATGGTCTTGCGCTGAATGTATCTTCCGGATGTGGTGCCGTAGTAGATGTTGTACGCACTCAGAGAAGAGGAGTTCAGTGCATCCCACGCAAGAAAGATGGAGCTTCCATCTGTGGTTACCCGCACATTGCGTACCTGCAGGAGTGCAAAGGCAGTGCGGTCGGCTCCCTGTGCCGGCGCTTGCTGCTGTACTGTTTCCCCCTCAGCACCACAGATGCCGTTCAGACAATTGTTGCTTCTGCAGTCACTGTTTTGCAGACAGGCATTGCCGTTCTCTACGGGACTAGGGGCATTTTCCTCGCTTGCAGAAGCAGAAGGAGCGGCAGTACCTCCAAGAAGATTATTTGCCACGGTGGGGTCTACCTCCGGTTGGTCGTTTCCTACATCTTCCAGCGGGATGGGTGGGGGAGGGAGATCATCGGGAGAGAGACTGTCTCCTTCGTTTGCTACTGCACCCGATGCGGCCGGTTGCACATCAGCTCCCTCTCCTTCTCCAAACAGCACATGCAAACCACCCGGCTCATCGCTGAGGAGTTCTTCGTCCGTGTCATTTTCTGTAGTGGTGACGGTCGTGTGGCCGTTGCGTTGTATGTCGTAGAAACTGATAAATGTGCCTGCGGCGGGCGCTATCTTGGCACGCAGTTGTACGCGTGCGACCGCAATGGTGCTCTTTGTATTGGCTCCATTCTCCTCGTTGGCTGCTTCTACCATGACGTATCCATTCTCTTCATCAAAGTCCGATTCACCGGGTGTGATAAGCGGGAAGTGTTCGGAAACCTCTATAGATACACCTTCAAACACATTGGTGTCGTATGCCAGCCATGCACGCACATGTTGCACGGCTTGCTTGGAGGGGTTTTGTACCACAATGTCAAAGTCCAGTGTGTCCCCCACAGCCATGACTTTTGTTTTGAGTGTTTGGGGATCTTCTACCTGAAAGCTTGTGCAAATCTTTCCGTCACCCAATGTCACCATTTCTTCCAAGTCGGGTATGGGACCAAGCATGGTGTCTTCTTTCTCAGATTCAATCTGCTCGCAGTGCGGGCGAACGGTAAGCGAAACATCCTGCGTGGCTGCCTTCATGACCGTAGGGTTTGTAACGGAGAAACCTACGAGAAGTACAAGTAGTTTTGCAGAGTGCTTGAGCCGGTTATGGCGTGTGTGTGAACCCATGTCGTAATGGTCGTTCTTTACAGGGAAAGCTCCCTAAGGATGGCAATAGCATCATCCAAGGTGAGCAGACCGTCCTTATTGGGGTCGGCCTTAAGTTGCTCAGGGGTTGCCTGTACATATCCCCGTGCAATTTCCAGGATGATAATGGCATCCTGCACCGTGACTTTGCCGCTGCCATCCACGTCTCCGGGAAGTTGAATGCTTCCTGCTTGTATAAGAGAAACAGGTTGCATATCTCCCGCAGACCGGATGCCGAGCGAGAACGAGCTGACAACCGCAAGTGCCCCAAGAGAGAGCACATGCAGGTTCTGCCGTTTGAAAATGGAATGAATGGACATTTCCTAGTAGTATAAAAGAAAAAGCCCTCTATCACAATGCTGCAATCATTGACGTTCTACAGGAACATGATTGAATACCTTTTTTACAGACAGCATTCCAAACGTGGTTTACTGTATACTTCGCATCTATGACACAGGTCCATATGCTTCTTGGGCAGAACAGTTATGCTCTTACGTTAGAGCGTCTCCGCTGGACGCGTGCATTTAAGGAAAAGCATGGAATAGAGAATCTAGCCTCTTTTCCCGCAAAGGAAGCTACATTTAGGCAATTGAGGGACGAAGTAAGTGTTGCTCCTTTTATAGCAGAAAAGCGCTTGATTGTAGTGGAAGGGGTACCAAAAGGGACCAAAGGAGAGGCCAAAGAGTTGGTGCAATCTATGCACCCGGATGTTCTGTTGCTCTTTGTTCTGGAGTTAGATCCTACAAGAAAGGCGAAGTTGACAATTTTACAAAAAGAGATAAAAGAGCTTTCTCAGTGTATGGAGTTTCCGCTGCTTTCGCTCCCGAAGTTGCAACAGTGGATTCGCGAATCTGTAGCAGAACAGGGTGCCTCTATTACACAGAGTGCGTTACTTCTTCTCGTAGATTTAATAGGGGAGGACCAGTATCTCCTCAGCCAGGAGGTTCGTAAAATTGCCCTCTTTGCGCATGGAAGAGAAATACAGGAAGAGGATGTGCGTACCATGGTGGCCTGTTCTACAGAACGTGAAGTATGGAAGCTTATGGATTTTCTGGGTGCGGGGAACGTAGAAGAAGCCCTGCAGTACGTTCACAGTTTGCTCGAGAGGGGACTGAGTCCGCAGGCACTCTGGAGTACGTTTCTCTGGATGCTTTCACTCCTTGTACAGGTGGTCTCTTTGGTCGAGGAAGGGGAGACCAACGCCTGGACTATTGCACGGGAACTCCATGCCTACGGGAGTTCCATACAGGCAATTTTGCCCTTTGCACGCAAGATGGATCGCGCCTTCCTCATCCGGATTTTGGATCATGCGCTGGAAGCGGACAGAGGACTGAAAACCGGTGTGTATAAGGCAACGAGCGAAGCCCCTCAGGAACTCCTTGCACTCATCGATCGGTCTATTTTGTCTTTTGTGTAAGTTAAACGATTGTAGGTAAAGTGGACATTTTTGCAGGCTGAAACACAGATCACTCGCCTCGTAGGAACTCCTCAATCATCGGTTGTTTCTGATGGATTCTCAGACCTCCATGCAGCCCCACTTTCTTC
>Ga0210057_1000236_pt1 | contig 96629 bp, 87 predicted proteins | sample CryGeyCG2114_010_2_FD_183968 | JGI IMG/M metagenome (GOLD analysis project Ga0210057, IMG submission 183968) | Groundwater microbial communities from aquifer - Crystal Geyser CG10_big_fil_rev_8/21/14_0.10 (SPAdes) (version 2) | ecosystem: Environmental > Aquatic > Deep subsurface > Groundwater ... | reverse complement strand
AGGCTATGACGCGTAGGGGAGGTGAGAGCCTGACCCCCACCGATGGAACTGAGACACGGTCCATACACCTACGGGTGGCCGCAGTCGAGAATCTTCCGCAATGGACGAAAGTCTGACGGAGCGACGCCGCGTGGTTGATGAAGTCTTTCGGGACGTAAAGACCTTTTATGAGATAGAAAGTTTATTGATCGTCTCATGAATAAGGGGCTCCTAACTCTGTGCCAGCAGGAGCGGTAATACAGAGGCCCCAAGCGTTATCCGGAATCACTGGGCGTAAAGGGTGTGTAGGTGGTGTACTTAGTCTTTTGTTAAAGCTCGGGGCTCAACTCCGAAAAAGCAAAAGAAACGGGTACACTAGAGAGTGCGAGAGGTTTATGGAACTCATGGAGTAGGGGTGAAATCCGTTGATATCATGGGGAACACCAAAAGCGAAGGCAATAAACTGGCGCATTTCTGACACTGAAACACGAAAGCGTGGGTAGCGAACGGGATTAGATACCCCGGTAGTCCACGCCCTAAACGATGTTCTCTAGCTTTAGGAAGTATCGACCCTTTCTGAGGCGAAGCTAACGCGTTAAGAGAACCGCCTGGGTAGTACGAGCGCAAGCTTAAAACTCAAAGGAATAGACGGGAGCTCGCACAAGCAGTGGATCATGTGGTTTAATTCGATGATAAACGAAGAACCTTACCAAGGCTAGAAATCTAGACGAAAGATCCTGGAAACAGGATCCCTCGCAAGACGGCTAGACAGGTGTTGCATGGTCGTCGTCAGTTCGTGGTTTGAATTGTTCCCTTAAGTGGGGTAACGAACGCAACCCCCATTGTGTGTTACACGTATCACACGAGACTGCCCCCGCTTAAGCGCGCAAGCGCGCAGCTTACAGCTTTTGGCTTACAGCTTTCAGCTTGAATCCTGGATTCAATGCATCGGAAGCTAACAGCTAGAAGCTAACAGCTAGAAGCTTGTTAGTTTAAGCGGGGGAGGAAGGTGGGGATGACGCCAGATCAGCATGACCCTTGATGCCTTGGGCTACACACATGATACAATGGCGACTACAACAGGTTGCGACGGGGTAACCCTGAGCTAATCCTTAGAAAAGTCGCCCCAGTTCGGATTGAGGGCTGCAACTCGACCTCATGAAGTTGGAATTGCTAGTAATCGCAGGTCAGCCATACTGCGGTGAATACGTTCTCGAGCTTTGTACTCACCGCCCGTCAACTCAAGGGAGCCAGGAATACCCGACGTACACGTTCATCGTGTCCTACGGTAAGTTTGGTGACAGGGAGTAAGTCGTAACAAGGCACGGCTAGCGGAAGCTGGTCGTGGAATAATTCAACTGAGATGTGTTCATTAAATTGAACTTATCCGGTCGATTGTTCACCTTTGGTGAATACAGATGTGATATATCATCTTTAAAAAATATTTGACTGCGGGAAAGACCGCCCCTCGTTCGGTCGCAAGATCGAGCCGGGTAAGAAGGCAAAGCGGAACAAGACACAGTAGAGAAGTCAGTATATGTATATTTTAACGCAAATGAACCCGCCTAGGCGGGTTCATTTGCGTTTCATGTAGTTTTATGATATAATAAAAATCAGAGAGATGTGCGCAACCCGCACAAGAGGAGGAACCATGGTTGATCATGGTTTTGACATTCGCAAGCCCCGAGAATTCCGGCCAAAGTTCTGGATTTATGGAGCGGGGATTGCGGTGTTCGGATTGAGCGCTGCAAGTGAAGGCAATGATGATTGGCACTGGGCCGCGTTGGTTCTGCTGATCTGGACTGCATGCTTCCCTCTATGCTGGGGGCTAGGGCGGAGTATTGCGAACTGGTATCGCACTGGACATTGGTAAGTCCTGCGATGTCGAAAATCGGCCAGGGTGCTCCCGCACACCCAGGCCGTTTTTGTTTTAAAATAGAGACAGGAGGTCCTGTATGAGAGATTTTTGTTGGAGCACATCGGGAGATTGTTGGGTACCTTGGAAATTCATTATTCTTATGGTTTTTGTGGTGTTCTTTAGTTTTTACCCAGTAATGTTCGGTGTAATTTTGTTGTGCGTGTCAGGTTCTGGTCTTTTTGTCGAAATTATATTCTTAATTTCGACAAAACGAAGTCGGTTGAACCGATAGAGGGCGTACTAATGGTTACATGGTGCGCTCTTTCTTAATATCTTGTTTTTAGCCTATTTTTTTGATAGTTTAGTGAAGCTAAATTAGTTTCTCTCCAGTGTGCGCGATTAGCTCAGGTGGTTAGAGCGCGTCACTGATAATGACGAGGTCCCAGGTTCGAGTCCTGGATCGCGCACACTGAGGAGGAACGTTTTTATTTTTCATGTTTACAAAACACACCAAAATTGTAGCGACGATTGGTCCTGCGACAGAAAGCAAAGAAATGCTAGAAAAACTCGTTCTTGCGGGGCTTAATGTCATGCGCCTCAATTTTTCTCATGGTGATTTTGCTGAGCATCAAGCTCGTGTTGATAACTTGCGTGCAGTCTCAAAAAAACTCGATAGACCAGTTGCAATTCTCCAAGATCTCTCTGGTCCTAAAATTCGTATTGGTGAATTTGATACAGAGCGGGTTGACCTTGAGGCGGGAAAGAAAATTTCATTAGTAACCGGCAAAAAATTTATAGGAAACGAAACGCGCGTATGGGTAAACTATCCAACACTCCATAAAGAACTTCATAAAGGAAGTATAGTATTCGTTGATGATGGAAAGAAAAAACTAATCGTGGAATCAATCAAAAAAAACGAGATCGCTTGTAAAGTTATCGTTGGAGGAAATACAAAAGGACGTCGTGGAGTAAATCTTCCAGGTGCATACCTCAAGACTAGTTCACTTACAAAAAAAGACAGAGAGGATTTACAATTTGGTATCAAAAATGATGTAGACTTTTTCGCACTTTCTTTTGTGCGCCAAGCGAAAGATGTTGTAGAGCTCCGCGATATTTTGCAGCAAGCAAAGTCTGATGCACAGATTATTGCAAAGATTGAAACAGAAGAGGCGATAGAAAATCTAGAAGACATAATTGCAGTTGCAGACGGTATCATGATCGCGCGCGGAGACTTGGCTATTGAGGTACCAGCAGAAAAGGTTCCGCTCTATCAAAAACGAATGATTGAACTGTGTAGGCAAGCAAATAAACCAGTGATCACGGCAACACAGATGCTTGAAAGTATGATTAATTCTCCGGTACCGACTCGTGCAGAAGTGTCTGATGTGGCAAACGCTATTTTCGACGGAACAGATGCGGTGATGCTCTCAGAAGAAACAACACTTGGTTCTTATCCGGTTGAAGCGGTGTCTGTTATGGCACGTGTTGCAAATGAAGTAGAGACACATGGGAGAGCTCATTTTAAAAACGGTCACGAAAACAAAATGCTCTATGATGAATTGGCGCAGTCAGCACTTCGTATCGCTGGGGCGGTAGATGCAAAAGCCATCGTAGCTATTACAGAATCGGGAAGTACTGCACGAGCCCTTGCGTCCAGAAGGCCTACGCAGCCTATTATCGCAGCTACAGGAGATTTTAAGACAGAGACACGTCTTACACTTTCTTTTGGTTGTTTTCCGCTCCATACGACAGACAAGGGTTCATTTGAGTCTGTGATGAAGCAGGTATCTCTTTTTGTAAAGACAAATAAGCTAGCTAAAAGGGGTGACAATATTGTAGTTATTTTTGGTGAACCAGTTGGCAAAAAAGGAACAACAGCAAATGCGGTTTCAGTGCAATGTATTTAATATCAGTAATACGTGATGTTATTGACAAAAATATTTTCGTGTGATAGTGTTTCTCGCTAGAAGTTCGGACCCTCTCTTGCTTGGGTCTATTTTCAATTAGAGGTATAGGCCATGATGAAAGCCATCTCCGAGGCGCTCAATCGTCTCATTCAGGCGGGCACACTCCGCCTTCTCCGATCTATCTCGGGGGCTATCAAACAGTCTCCAGAGGTCACTACGGCACTTCAGTGCCAAATTGAGGTCTTGGTTTCGGTCAACGATACCAAGACGTTCCGGTGGGATCTGACCCGTCTGCTCCGTCTCCAGTTCGCCCAGCATGGCAGGTTGGTTCCGGTGGAACTCATGCAGATCGTTTCCGGCGAGAATCAAGAGCAACAGTCGACGCCACAAGTGGCGGGGAACAAGCTGGTGCCCCCCATCGAGAAGCCGCTGGCCAAGAAGAAACCGCTGGTCGACAAGGTGTTTGACAGGTGGTGCACACTGCTTGCCTCCGCGGCGGCGGGCGAACGTACGCCCTTCGAGGAGCTAAAGGAGCTCACGTGGCACTTTCTTTTCGAGGCGCCGCGTGATCTCACGAGCGAGATCTGGAGCGACTTGGTCGGAGCGATATTCTTCATTGATACGCATCGGCGGGCACTCTTCGCGTCCAAAGATGGTGCACGGAATATCTTCCGTCGGATGCCGGTCGGCATTTTGCGGGAGGCGATCTTCGGGCAGGATGGTTTCTTGGTTCGGACCAACATCATGTTGGACGAGATCAAAAAGGATTCGGCTGACGTGCCACCGTGGGTTGTCGCCAAGACCTACTTTTTCCTGAATGCTCTCGAAGCACTCATGGAGAGGAAGGTGCTCGATGAAATGGAAACCGGTTTGGTCGAGCAGTTAATCGATTCGCTGATCAAACAGGTGCGGATCCAAAATTTGCTCGACGAAGCCGAGCGGGTGGAAGGCATTCGCCCAAAAGCCAAAGCAGTCGGTGAACGTCGAATAGGCTGGGTCGACCCCGAGGCCGACAAACTTCGGAAGGAGGGCAAGCCGGTCAATTCGATCATGGCCGAAGCGCTTGTGGGTGTCCAGGCGGCTTTCAAGCCGAACGGCTCGCCGGCGAATCACACCTAACCTAATCAGAACCACTGCGGTGGCGAGATGTACAAATGTACTATTCTCGCCACCGCGGTTTTGTTTTACATAATAATATTCGGTTCAATTTCTAACATAATGTTGTATTTTTCTTTGATAGCATTTTGTATTTTTGTGACAAGAGTTGTGAGATCGTGAAAATTGCCTCCTCTATTAATCACGACTAACGCATTGTGCTCATATGTCCCAACAGGTCCAGGAAATCCTTTGAAACCAGTCTGCTCCAAAAGCCAGCCAGCAGGAATTTTATAGAGACCATCTGGTTCAATAAAATAGGGTGCCTTAGGAAACTGTTGGATAAACCGCACTCCTGCTTCTTTTGAGAGTCTCGGATTTTTGAAAAAAGAACCACTATTTGGAATGAGTTTTGGATCGGGAAGTTTTGTTTTTCTAATTTCAATAATTGTATTTCTGATATCTGAGAGGGACGGTGTCTCGATTCCTTTTTCTGAAAGTTTTTCTGTAACTCCTTTGTAGGAGGGAATGGGCGTCTGATCGGTAGGATTCATTTTTTTGAGTGTGAGCGTAATGCTTGTGACGACAAATCTTCCGGGTATATGTTTAAACAAGCTGTCTCTGTAACCGAAAGAACAGTCTTTGTTTTGAATATCTGTAAACTCTTTTTTATCTCTATCGTAGACATGAACGTGCACCAACACATCTCTGATCTCGCTTCCGTAGGCGCCAACATTTTGGATGGGTGTTGCGCCGACACTTCCCGGTATGGCAGAAAGCGCTTCAATGCCTTGGTAGCCGTGTCTTACTGCGTGTGCGACCAATTGGTCCCACGAAACACCTGTACCTATCTCTAAAGTAATAGTATCTGTATTCTCATGAACTGTATTGATGCCTGGGATATCAATTTTACCAATGGTTAGATCGTGATGGATATCGCTGAAAAGAGTATTGCTGCCACCGCCTAAAATAAATAATGTGTCGCCATAAGACTCAAGTAGACGTATAAGATCTTCTTTTTGTTGGATATGCTCTATCTTATTTACAGTCCCTCCTATATGCATAGTGAGATATGGACGAATTGACGCTGGGGATGACATATATATCATATATGATATATTAAATTTCATTAAAAAACTTCACCCTGCCTGTGAAAAACATATCTTAGTTACGAGATACTCGTCTCGACCTCATGATAGCTTCGGCTATCCTTCGGTCTCCGACTCGATCTCTCACTGACAGATATGTGTTTCTCGGCTTGGGGACCTAACTTTTTTAATGAAATTATCCTTATGACGAATCAAGAACAAATAGCGTATTTTATTAGGTCTCTCAGGGAACAGAGGGGGCTCACACAACAAGAATTTGCAAAACGACTCGGCACTTCGCAAAGTGCAGTAGCTCGTATGGAAGCCGGAAAGCAAAATTTTACCGCCAAAGAATTATCAAAAATAAGTGATGCGCTTGAACATAAAATAATTTCTCTTGATGATTCTATCGATTTTCGCATTACGGGTGGTAAGAAACTTTCGGGTTCAATTGAAACAAATACCTCTAAGAATGGAGCACTCGGCCTTATGTGTGCCGCACTGGTAAACAAGGGTAAAACAACACTTCATGGTATTCCTCGTATCGAGGAGGTTAATCGGCTCATAGAAATATTTGAAAGTATAGGAATCTCTGTTATTTGGGTTGATGAACGATCTCTTGAAATAAAACCTCCAAAGAAATTTTTATTACAAAATTTAGACGAGAAAGCTGCGAGCCGTATTCGTTCAGTACTTATGATGATAGGACCCCTCCTGCATCATGTGGGGCACTTTACGATCCCACATGCGGGAGGTTGCAAGATGGGCAATAGAACTATTGAAGCACATAGGCACGGGCTCCAGGCGCTTGGTGCAAAGATTGTCACGAAGAGTACCCATTATGATGTTTCCGTAAAAAAAATGAAGCCAGCGGAGATCGTCATGTATGAAGCGAGCGATACCGCTACGGAAAATATTTTGATGGCGGCCGCACTCGTTCCTGGTAAAACAGTTATTGAATTTGCACCACCAAACTATCAGGTGCAAGATGTCTGTTTCTTTTTAGAGAAACTAGGGGTAACAATTGAAGGAATCGGCAGTACGACACTCACTGTTCATGGTCTCTCTGACATTAATCAGAGTGTTGAATATACAAACAGTGAAGACCCTATTGAAGCCATGATGTTTATTTCTGCTGCGATTACAACTGGTTCAGAGCTTACGATTACTCGGGCGCCTATAGATTTTCTAAAGTTAGAGCTTTTAAAACTTCAGAAAATGGGACTTACATACAAAATAGAAAAAGAATATTTTTCACACAATGGACGTACAAAACTGGTTGATATCATTGTGTACCCGTCAAAACTTAAGGCTGTGGGCGACAAAATCCACGCACTTCCATATCCGGGGATCAATACAGACAATCTTCCGTTTTTTGTACCGATTGCAACTCAGGCACAGGGGACAACCATGATCCATGATTGGATGTGGGAAAATAGGGCAATTTATTTTACAGAGCTTAATCGACTTGGCGCTTCGGTTGTTCTCGCTGACCCGCATCGTGTATTTATTCAAGGGCCCACGAAACTTAAGAGCGCACAGGTTGTCTGTCCTCCTGCACTTCGTCCTGCAGTTATTATCTTGATCGGCATGCTTGCTGCAGAGGGCGTTTCGATGTTGCGCAATGTTTATTCGATCAGTCGTGGATATGAGGATATTGCAAAGCGATTAAATAGTATTGGGGCTCAAATAGAGGTGGTGCACGGACATATGTAAAAAGGAAGAGCCGGCTACCTTGTGTTGCCGGCCCCGTTTTGAACGAGTACAAGATTTCTCCTGTTGCTTCGTTCGGTCTTATGATCGCGATGTTGACTGTAAAGAAAGCCATCACCACAGGCAATCGTGCAGATTTTATTGCATGCTACACGATTGGTATCTCCTCCCGCTTCAGCGAAGAGTTGTCTGATGAGCGAATAGAGAGCGACGGACTTAAAGTTGTCAGTGCCCTCATACTTTGTCAGAAACCTCCTCAATTCGGGATGCGTTTTCTCTTGCAATTCATACGGCAAGTTGTGGGCACCGGCCGTAATGAAGGCCTGAAGTGTCGCAGGATCTGCTCCCAGCGCATTGATGAGATTGTCTACAACTCCTCGTGCAAGTGACAAGAGACCGCAGTGGACAACACCGAGTCGTTTGCGGCTTGGGTCCCACACGAGTAATGTGGGACAGTCTGCTGAGCTAAGAGCGAAGGTCTGTCCTCTTTCAAGGATGAGCCCGTCTGCCATAACTGGCGGATTGCCTCTCCACAGTCTGAATGGGTGATCTTCATGCAAACGGTATCCCTTGGTAAGCAGGGATTGGTTTGGTGTTACGAGCCCGTTAAACGTTGAGGGATTTGGAGCAAAGGCATCGGTGATGCCTCGTTCTGACGCGAGTCTCGAGAGGTGCCATAAACGTTGCGCGCAAATTCCGGGATCACCGTGGGGACTGATCGCTTTGAAACTCCAGTCCAAATTCTCCTTATCTTGAAGGGCGCGAGGCCCAAAGAGTGAAGTGGTTACACCGCCAAAGAGTCGAAGCTCTTCGACAGGTGTGTATTGTTTGTGCATTCCGTCAAATACGGTAATACAAATAATTAATACTGTCAATCAAAAGAGTCTTTTATCTTCTTTAAAACGATCAATATTGTCTACCACATGGTGCTCATCGTTGCGGCTTATGGTGCGCAGGTGTTTTATGTCTGTATTCCAGATATTACCGTCCCAAAATTCAAGTGAATCAAAATTAGTTTTATACAACGCCTTGTCGCCATATACAGTACCGATGTAATAGTGTGTCTTGCCGGCTGACTGTGCTTCACGTATGCAGTCGAGCATAATCCAAAGCCCTAATGATTCATACGCATATATTAAATCGTAAAATGAGTACCAATAGTGTGACATGATTCCATCATCAATTTCTAGTGCATAACCAACGATGTTCTGTGTATCTTTGTGCGTATAGGTGATCACAAAAATTGGGAAACCAGATGCAAGAATCGTCGAGAATCTTTCTTTAGGCATAACGTGTGGCCCGTGTCGTTTTGCAAAATATTCAATACAGAAAGAAATAAATTGATTGTTTGTATAATCAAAATCTGCAAGTGGAGTTTTGGAGCGTACAAGTTGTCCATCAAATTTTTTGGCGACACGCCGATTTTCACTATTTGGCGAAAATTTTTCTAAATTAACTCGTGCACTCCTCGCCATATAAAGTGTTTGTTTGATATCAGAAGATCCGGTGTATGGTAAAAAACCTTGTTGGTATATATCTGACAAATTATCTCCATCTTCATAGATTGCATAATCACAGTAACCAAATGAGTATGATGTATATGAATGAACAAATTCACTTTTAAAAATCTTCATGATGTTTAGGATAATTATGTTCAATAAAATCAGGAAGCAGACCAATGAGTCCTCCAAGGTTGCCTGATGTGACAAGGACAATCAGATCGTCCGGGTGTACCAATTCTTTTATTTTGTCGAGCGCTTCAGTTGATGAGTGAACAGCAAAAACTTTCGTGTTGTGTTGCTGTATGCGCGCAATGATTTCATCCAATGTTAGCTGGTCATGTGTGTCAGCGCCCTGGGTTGATGGTTCGTATACCAGGACAGTATCACTCGTATCAAATACGTCGTCATAGTTGTGGATGTACGCTCTGTTACGCCAGCTGAATGTATGTGGCTCAAAGATGGTGAGTATTCTTCTTTGAGGGAAGTGGGTGTGGAGAGCAGCAAATGCAGTCTTGGCTTTCTCATACGATGAACCAAATGTCTCATATACTGATATAGAAGAATTCTGCGTTAATAATTCGAGTCTCCTCTTTACTCCTTTAAACGTTGAAACTGCATGTTGAAATACTTCAGGCGAGATAATATTTTTTGGAAGCAGACATGCCGCTGCTGCTAGGATATTTTCAACATTGTGTTTACCTAAAAGTGTTGTGTCTATATCAATAATAGGTTGCTTTTTGTGCATCAGCGTAAAGGTGGTTGTTGTGCCAAATGAAATGGCCGTTGCGGACCAGTCGGCTTCTTCTGAAAAACCGTACGACGTTTTGTGTCCCGCAAAATTTTTACTGATGTCTGTTGCGTATTTTTCGTCAGCGTGGATTAAGGTGCCATTCTGTGGAATTGATTGCACTAATAACTTGAATGGTTCTAAGTATGATTCGTGCGTAGGAAAAATATTGATATGGTCGTGGATGGCACTTGTTAATACGACGTGGTCAGGCTTGTAATACAAAAATTTAGATGTGTTATCCCAGTTTGCTGACGGATACTCATCGCCTTCTAAAATAAAAAAATGGCCACTGCCGATATGACCATGCATTGGAAAGTCATGAGTTACTTCACCGATGAAATAGCTAGGGTCTTGGTTAGCATCTGTCAGGCACCACGCGATAAGAGCAGTAAGCGTAGATTTTCCATATGAGCCGGCAACAACTATTCGTTCTTTATTTTTAGAAATTTCTTGAAGAATTTCTGGAAATGATTGTGTTGGTATATTGCGTCTTTTTGCTTCTGCTACTTCTGGATTTAATTCCGGAGTTAGACGTGCATTTTTTCCTATAATCACCACATCGACGTCATCCGGAATGTTGTCGGCGGCATAGTTTTTATTGTATAGAATGCCGTATTGGTCGAGATATGTGCTCACAGGTGGATATGCACCTTCGTCAGATCCTGTGACCTCCCAACCGAGCTGTTTTAGCATAAGCGCAACAGCACTCATGCCCTTGCCGGCAATCCCTATAAAGTGAACTTTTTTCATTATTGAGCATCATACCACGCTCAATATTGACTGTTAATTTGGAGAACAGGGGCAATTTCCTTTATAATCATGTACATGATTACTAAAACACGACTTCAATTCCTCGCCGCATTATTTCTAGTAGCACTTCCATTTTTAGGTATACCAGCATGGCTTGATACGATTCTTGTTTCGGCAAGCGGTCTTTTTATTGCGTTCACTACATTTTTGACTGCACGTGAAAGAAGGTTGCGAAGAAGAACTGCAAACATGATTGATGCCCCAAAAGAGGTAGATGTTGCTGTTGCATTTGAAAAAAGACCGGCTGAAGCAGTGATAGCTAAACCAAAACGAACACGTAAAAAAAGTGTGAAGGAAGTCGTACAGCAAGACACAGCTCCCGTTGAACCAGTTTTAACACCGACTCCTGAAGTCGTTGAAGTGCATACACCTGAAGTACAACCAGAACCAGAAGTAGTACAACCAGAACCGGAACCAGAAGAGAATACATATGGCAATGAGCCGGTGCCATCTCCGATAGACCCACATACGATGATAAAGAAAGTTTCTCGAAGAAGAGTTAAAACTCCTGTTCTTGTTAATGACACAGAAGATACGGAATAAACATGGCGCGTAAACCTCTATCTCGTACAGGTGTTTTTGTGATAAGCACCTTTGGGGTTTTACTTATTGCATTTGTAATTTACACAGTTCCCAAGTTATCTCAATTTACCTACGAATCAATTGATGTTGCGGGACTAGAGGAAGAAATGGTCTCAGAAGTAGATGTAATAAAAAAGAATGTATATAAAGCAAAACATCTAAAAACCCCCGATGCGGTGAAGGCAATTTATATGACAAGTTGGATTGCGGGCACGCCGTCTTTGCGGCAATCTCGTGTTATTGATGTGATTGATACAACAGAGATCAACAGTGTGGTAATTGATATTAAAGATGATACGGGTAAAATTTCATTTATTACGGATGACCCGATGATTGAAGAACTTGGTTGGTCCGAGAATCGTGTGGCAGACATGAAAGATCTTATTGAAATGCTTCATGAGAAAGATATTTACGTGATCGGACGACTGGCTGTGTTCCAAGATCCCTATATGACAAAAACGCGACCGGATCTTGCAGCAAAGTTTGCAAGTGATCCAACGAAAGTTTGGACAGACAGAAAGGGGCTTTCGTGGATTGATCCGGGCGCTAAGGAATATTGGGATATGATTGCACGCATCGCGTTTGCTGCGCATCGCATAGGCTTTGATGAAATAAATTTTGATTACATACGGTTTCCGTCAGACGGTAATGTGGACGATATTTATTATCCGTTTAGTGGCAATCGTATACTTGCATCCTCTTTTCATATGGAGAAGGCGAGAATTATCCAAGAGTTTTGGAAATATTTGTATGACGAAGTGCGGAATGGAAAAGACCCTATTACGGGAGACAAGTTTGAAGGGAAAATTTCAGCCGATATTTTTGGCATGACCACGACTGCGAGTGATGATATGCGGATTGGGCAAGTGTTTGAATATGCACTTCCGTATTTTGATTATATTGCACCGATGGTGTATCCGTCACATTATCCGACAGGCTTTTACGGAATTACTAATGTAAACGCTGTTCCCGGCACAGTGATATCTATTTCAATGGGTGAGGCGGTGCGTAGAGTGGAAGCGACAAGTACGATTCATTTGTTACCAGGCGAATCACAGATTGCATCTTCTACTTTGTTTACTAAAAAGTCATATGACAGAAACAAGCTACGTCCATGGCTGCAGGACAATGATTATCCGGTTCATTACACAGCCGAGATGGTCCGTGCACAGATAGATGCAAGCGAAGCACTTGGACTGAACTCTTGGATGCTCTGGGATCCTGCAAATACATATACAATTTCTGCGTTATTACCAGAATAGATCAAAATAATTTTGCTATACTTTAAGCAAGATTCTCATGGATAACCAAGAGCAGATCACATATTTTGCGGAGACAGATGCACGTGGTAAACGTGTACCTTTTGGTATAAAAGCAAAAGATAGAACAAAGCACATGTATGTGATCGGCAAAACTGGTATGGGTAAGTCAACACTACTTGAGAATTTGGCAATCCAAGATATTAAAAACGGAAACGGGCTTTGCTTTATGGATCCGCACGGAAAGACTGCAGAATTACTCCTTGAGTACATTCCAAAGGAGCGCATGGATGATGTATTGTATTTTGCACCATTTGACCTCGATAACCCTATTTCGTTTAACATTATGGAAGATGTCGGATATGACAAGCGCCATTTGGTTGTGTCTGGACTCATGTCTGCCTTTAAGAAAATTTGGCTAGATGCATGGAGTGCTCGTATGGAGTATATTCTCACGAATACACTTCTGGCACTTCTTGAATACCCGGATGCGACACTGCTGTCGGTTAATCGTATGTATACGGACAAGGCGTATCGTAAAAAAGTAGTTGAAAATGTGACAGATGCGACGGTAAAAGCTTTTTGGACAGAAGAGTTTGCAAACTATACGGACAGATTTACACAAGATGCAACCCCGGCTATTCAAAACAAAGTTGGACAATTCACCTCGAACCCGGTTATCCGCAACATCATTGGACAACCGAAATCTTCTTTCGATCTTCGTGAAATCATGGATCAGAAAAAGATTTTAATCGTGAACCTTTCCAAGGGGCGCGTAGGGGAAACAAATGCGAATCTGCTCGGTAGTATGCTCATCACCAAGATCTATCTGGCCGCTATGAGCAGAGCAGATGCGGGAGATCAAGCGATTTCCAAAATGCCAAATTTCTACCTGTATGTGGACGAATTTCAGTCTTTTGCCAATGAATCGTTTGCAGATATTCTCTCAGAGGCACGTAAATATAAGCTTAACCTCACGATGGCGCACCAGTATATCGAACAAATGGCGGAAGAAGTGCGTTCGGCAGTCTTTGGAAACGTAGGAACGATGATCACGTTTCGTGTGGGTGCCTATGATGCTGAAGTTTTAGAAAAAGAATTTGCACCCGTGTTTACCGCAGAAGATTTAGTGAATCTAGGGTTTACACAGATTTATCTCAAACTCATGATTGATGGGGTATCGAGTCAGCCGTTTTCTGCAACAACTCTTCCTCCCTTACCTCATCCGGAAGATTCTCTTGTAGAAAATCTCATAAAATCCTCTAAAGAGAAATTTGGTAAACCACGTGCTGAAGTTGAACAGGCTATACATGAATGGTATCAGGATGGCGCAAAACCTGCTCAAAATGAGCAAAAAAAAGATACAAAAGATGTGTCTGCGAAAAAAGATATTGGCACACATGATAGTCGTTCACATAAACCAATTTCAGATAAACCAAGAGACAAGAAACCTCATGTGCACGAGGTGCCCAAGATGGACGGCGCGACATCTATTAAAGAAGCAATGGAAAAAGCTCTCGATAGGACAGATGACAAAGGAAATTCTGAAAAAAATGAATCATTGCCACTTTCAACGCTTTTAAGTGACAAACAAAAGAAAGCTAACCCATCACCAGAGAAGGTGTCTTCTCTCAAGGATGCACTCTCTGAACTCATGAAAAAGCATCCTCAGAACAATAGTCAAAAACAAAAAAGAAATGATGTTCCTCCTAAAAAAGTGGAGAGACGGGAAGCACAAAAAAGTGATCAACAGGTGACCGCCAATGAAAGTTCTCACAAAGAACAGGCAGGAGTTTCCCCTGATGAGCTCAAGAAAATTTTTGCAGATTAGCATATACAAATAATATTTTTACGAATCTACAAATGACTACAAATCGGAATGTGTCTAAAGAAATGGAAAAAGTCATTTACCCGCAATTATCCTATTCTCTTACAGGTATATTGTTTAAAGTTCATAATGAATTGGGACAGTATGCACGAGAAAAACAATATGGCGATTTGCTGGAGTCTTATTTAAAAGAGGCATGTATATCTTATAAACGAGAATTGAACCTAGGAGATAGTGGTAATATTCTTGATTTTGTTATAGATAATAAAATTATCTTAGAATTGAAAGCGGTACGAGTGATCACGGGGGAGTCTTTTAGGCAGGTACAAAATTACCTACAGCAAAGTCACTTGAAGTTGGGTATATTGGTGAATTTTCGGGCAAAATATTTAAAACCTGCTCGAGTACTTCGAATTGATGGCCTGCATCATTTGTAGCCATTCGTTATAATTCGCATTATTTGTAGATTTGTATATGAAAAAAGTACTCATTTGTGCAACTGATTACCTTCCTCATGTTGGCGGGGCAGAACTTGCTGTATCTGAAATCGCAAAACGTTTGGCATCACAGGGATATATTTTTGATCTTATAACAGCACGGTTAGATACGAAACTTCCACGGTATGAATATATCGATGGTGTCCATGTATTTCGTGTAGGCTTTGGTTTTTGGTTTGATAAGTTTCTACTTCCATGTCTGGGCCTTATGCGATATGTGTCGCTCAGCAGAAGACCGTATGACGTTGTCTGGTCATTGATGGCGAGTCAAGGTTCTGTGTTGGCGTCATGCATTTCGATCATCTCTAAAACTCCTCTCTTACTCACTCTGCAAGAAGGAGATGAAGAAGAACATCTCGCGCGCTATGCCTTGGGCAGTCGCTTGTTATACCGATTGTTCATTAGACCTTGGCATGCACTTGTTTTTAAGAGGGCAAAACGCATCACGGCAATCAGTGAACACTTGAAGGTGCGGGCTGAACAACGTTCTCGTGCTCCTGTTGATATTGTGCCAAACGGTGTGAATCTTACTCATTTTAGCCAAGTCGATGATCAGCTGGTTGAACGTATTAAACAAACATATAACTTGGTTGGTAAAAAAGTTGTCGTATCGGTTTCTCGGTTGGTTAAGAAAAATAATATAGCAATGCTTGTTCGAGCATTCACACACGTGCTGGAAGATACGATGTTGTTTGTGGTAGGTGAAGGAGATCAAAAAAAATCGCTGGAATTACTGGTGGGTGCGCGTACCCTCTCCCACAGAGTCGTGTTTGTAGGTAGTGTTGATCCAAAAGAGGTTCCAGCATATGTGCATGCAGGAGATGTCTTTGCGAGAGTTTCTCTGTCTGAAGGATTTGGCAGTGCGTTTCTAGAGGCGTTTGCGGCCGGCGTACCAGTTGTTGCATCTCCGGTCGGTGGGATTGTCGATATTGTAAAAGACGGTGAAACTGGTTTGCTTGTATCACCTGATGATGAACATGCTATTGCTCAAGCCATTGAAAGACTGTTTGCAGATGAACATCTTCGGCAAACACTTATCGATAATAGTAAAGTGATGGCACAAAAATACAGCTGGGATACTGTCGCAGATCTTATGAGACAATCATTTGACCAAATGTAATCTAAAGCGCAGTATACCTCTATGAACTCAAAAACTCAGAAGGTGTTATTGATCTCGGGAATCGTTTTCCCTGAGATAGGTGGACCTGCTACGTATGTACATAATTTACAAAAGGAATTACGCCGTAAAGGGTTTACAGTTGATCTGATTTCGTATAATGCTTTTACTCGAAAACTACCAATCGGAATCAGACATCTTGCGCTCTGGCTCCAACTGCTTGTAAAAGGTTTGTTTTACGATCAGATGTGGGCTTTTGATGTTTTTTCAGCGGGCGTTCCTGCATATTTTGCTGCAAAGATTTTGAAAAAAAATTTTTTGGTACGGATTGGTGGCGACTCGCTCTGGGAGGCATACATTGCTCGTACAGAGGAAATGATCTTGCTTTCAGATTTTTATAAAGAAAAAAGACAGTATACATTAAAAGAAAAGTTAATGTCTTGGTCAATACGACAAGTTGTCTCGGGTGCTGATGCGGTGGTCTTTAGCACACAATGGATGTATGACATTTGGAAACAACCATATCAGATTTGTAAAGATTCTGTGTATATTATTGAAAATGCCTACGTACCGTATGACCTACGTAACGAAAATAATAATCAGGTAGTAGAAGGTCAAAAGATTTTTGTGTGCCCAACCAGGGAAACGTTCTTTAAAAATAAAAAAATGCTTATAGAAGTATTCGAGCAATTGAGTAAACCTAACGATGATATTGCACTTGATACAAAACCGCTCTCACATAAAGAGCATATAAGACGCATTAAGGCATCATATGCAGTTGTGATCCCGTCTCTTTCCGAAGTTAGCCCCAACCTATTACTTGATGCAATGTCAGTCGGTATACCATATATTATGACCAAAGATTCGGGATACGCTTATAGGTTTCCTGGTTGTGGCATATTGGTTGATCCGAGATCGCGAGAAGATCTTAAACATGCAATGACAAAAATATTAGATCCGCAAATATACATATCACTGAAAGAGCGGGCAAAGCATGTGCGTATCAACAGAACATATGCTGATGTTACGCTTGATTTTGAGCATAATTTTTTAAAGTAAATATGGAACGTATAACTGTACTTTCAATCGGTTCAGATAGAATGATGGCGGATGTTAATAGTCGTGTTGCAGAGAGAGCACGGTTGTACGGAAAGGCATTTCATAAGATGTACACTATTGTTTTTTCGTTGAAACAACACCATACTCCGCAACAGGTATCTTTAGGCAAAAATATAGAACTATTTTTTACAAATTCTAATCATCGTTCGTCTTATATTTTTGATGCTCTTCATATTGCAAAAAAAATAATACAACAATCACAAAACAATACGTTAGTGATTTCGACGCAAGATCCATTTGAAGCTGGATTGGTGGGACTACTCCTTTCAAAAAAATTTAATATTCCTTTGCATGTACAAATACATACAGATATTGGCAGTACTTTTTTTCGTACCCAGTCTATTCTCAACAGAGTAAGATTGTTTATAGCGCGTTTTGTATTGAAACAGGCAAAGGGTGTGCGAGTAGTCTCACCAGGTATCAAAAAATATCTTGTTGAGACATATGGTATGTCTGAATCCCAGATAACCGTGTTGCCTATTACTGGCAATTTTCAGCCCATGCCTCGCCATGAGCCAACGGAGTATTACGTTTTAATGGTGTCTCGTTTGGAAAAAGAAAAACGTATTGATCGAGCACTTCAGATTTTTAAAGAAGTTCTCGTAAAGAAACCAGACCTCATACTTAAAATTGCTGGCAAGGGCAGGGAGGAGAAAAAACTCAAACAATTAGTGAAGAAGATTGGAATTGAAAATAATGTGCAGTTTCTTGGTGACGTACAAGATGTAGCGTTGCTGTATGCGCAGGCATCTTGTTTATTACATGCGGCAGCCTATGAGGGATTTGGTATGGTGCTGTATGAAGCAATGCAGACAGGGTGCCCTATTGTAACCACGCGGGTTGGTATTGCGTCGGATCTCCAAGAGAAACATTACGACATTACTGTTTGTGATCTTAAGGATACAGATAAAATGTCACGGGCGATCGAATTTTATGCGAGTGAATTTAAGAAAAGTCATCCAGTCAATCTTGAATTTGTGGCTTCGGATAAGGATATATACATTAAGCACTATGTACAGTCTATCTGCCAAGCTTTAGGTACCAAGCTGGTATAATTAACAAATATGTATTGGATTATTAAAGACGTTATTAAAAACCCTCATATTGCTGTGAGATATTTGCTTGCGGGTACAGTGGGGGCTTTTTCAAATGTTTTTTCATTCTATCTGTTTACACACTATCTCGATATTTGGTATGTATTGGCGGCTGTGATGGCAGCGTTTGTAGGTTATGTGACCGCTTTTTGCCTTCAAAAGTACTGGACATTTGGGGACTACAATCATCAAAAGTTTACTCGTCAGGCTCTCGCATACTTGGCGGTTACGTGTCTTAATATGCTTGGAGGAATTGCGATCCTTACGTTTCTGGTTGAGGTTGTATTATGGGGGCACGTTGTGTCACAAACAATTGCTGTGTGCACGATGTCGATTACCAGTTTTGTAATAAATCGACATGTGACGTTTAATCACGACATTATCTGATATGCGATTGTTGATCCTCACGCAAGTGGTAGATAGAAATGATCCGGTTCTGGGTTTTTTTCATGAGTGGATTAATGCGTTCGCACTACATTTTGAATCAATTACGGTTATTTGTCTCAAAAAAGGTGTATATAATTTACCTCACAATGTCCGTGTATTTTCTTTAGGAAAAGAAGAGGGGAAGAATAGATTTACGTACGTTCTGCGCTTTTTCACATGCATAATCTCATTACGCAACGAGTATGATAGCGTATTTGTTCATATGAACCAAGAGTATGTTTTACTCGGTGGCATTATATGGAAAATATTTCGGAAAAGAGTCTCTATGTGGAGAAATCACCATGCGGGAAGTTTTCTAACAGATATAGCTAGTTTTTTTTGTGATCAGGTTTTCTGCACATCTAAATATTCATATACGGCAAAATATAAAAAAATTATCTTTATGCCAGTTGGTATTGATGCGGATGTTTTTTATCCAAGGGATGTTACGAGAAAGAATAATACATTATTATTCATTGCACGCATTGCACCTCCCAAAAATCTGCACCTGATTATCGATGCGCTCATTATCTTGAAACACAAAGGGTTAGATTTGGAATTAGACGTCTATGGCGCGCCACTACCTAAAGATGAAGCATATTTTGAGAACATTAAACAATCTGTAAAAACACATAGGCTCCAGGTTATATTTCATGGTCCCATTAAAAACACTGAGACTCCGTCTATATATACAAGCCACGATATATGTATCAACATGAGTTCAAGTGGTATGTATGACAAAACTATATTTGAGGCTATGGCGTGTGGCTGTCTTTCAATAGCCTCAAATAAGAATCTTGTTGGCTTAGTAAAGGATATATTTATTGTGAATCAAGATGATGCTCATGATCTCGCGCAAAAATTAGAGACGATTGTAGGACTTGATTTAGAGCAAAAAAACGCTTATCGTTCCGAGCTAAGAAACATTGTGGTTATGCATCACAGTCTCCGGTCTTTAGCAGAAAAAATTCATACCGTACTTTTATGAGGATTTGTTATTTTGGTATTTACGAGCCCACTTTTGGTAGAAATAAGACATATATAGAGGCCTTAAGATCTCGTGGTCATCATGTAATAGAGTGTAGGGATGATTCGCCAGGGATCAAAAAATTTTTTAATCTTTGGAATAAACACAAGCATATTGAGGATATGTATGATGTGCTTGTTGTTGGGTATCCCGGTCATGTTGTGGTGCCGTTTGCGCGTCTGATATCTTCTAAAAAAATTATCGTAGATGCACTCGGATCTTTATATGATGCTGAAGTTAATTCTCATTATCCTTCCTTATGGAAAAAAATAAAAAGTTATCTGATTGATTGGTTAATGATTATGTTTGCTCATAAGGTTATGTTGGAGACATACGAGCAAAAAAAATTCTTTGCTCATAAATTTGGTTTTGCTCATAAATATGAAGTCATATATACAGGTGCTGACTCAAAATTTTCAGGGGCATATAGGCATGATACGTATGATAAAACGTTCCAAGTGTTATTTAGAGGCAAGCTGACGCCCGAATCTGGCATCATGTATATTTTGGAAGCTGCGAATTTATTAAAAGATTATGAGCACATTCATTTTAAAATTATTGGAAATGGATACTTTTCACAGGATGTCATGGCGTACATAGAAAAACATAAACTTCGCAACATCACGATAGATTCTCGATTTTTATCTGATAATGAATTAGTTTCTTCTATCTACAATTCAGATGTGATGCTTGGCCAGTTTGAAAATAATCCACGACTTAACCGCACAATTCCACATAAAGCATTTGAGGCATTTGCACTTGGTATACCGTATGTCACAGGTGATGCACCTGCTATCAAGGAGGTCAATTCAGATAAACAGGCGGCCTTTTTTGTGCCACTTTCGAGTCCTCATGCTTTGGCGGAAAAAATCAAAATACTCTCATACAGACCCCATATTTTGAAAGAAGTTGCAGAAAATGGACATCGTGTCTATCTAGAAAAGTTCTCTAGTAATGTGATCGGTCAAAAAATTGAGCAACTTATGGAGGATATTACATAACGCACGTGTATGTACAGAGATAGTTGGAAACATCGATGTTGTCATTTGAAGTTTAGTATATGTGGTTCTAAGGAATATAATGTCAGACAGGATTGCAGTTATGTGCACATGTTTGTATTAATTATCTTTAACGAATATAGAATCTTCAAAAAGAATCTCGCCGTCTTTTGCTACTTTTTGATGAAGTGCACCACGATAGGTAAAACCGATCTTGTATAAGGATTCATAAATATCTGGAAAGAGTTTTTGACCTTCATACAATGGTACAAAAGAATTTTCTACAATAAGGGCTTTTGCTTGAGAGATGGTGTTTATTCCGCCGGCGATAACTTTATCTTCAAATCCTTGAGTATCAATTTTAATCAAGACACGTTTAACAAGTTCGATATCTTTACAGATATCATCCATGCGCGTGACAGTTATTTCTTCTGGTGTTGAGTCTTTTGTGTGTGGGAATGATGTTTTGTGTTTTTCTGACATCGATAACATAGATGAGCTTAATGTATATGAACTTTTATGAATAACATCTTTTTTGTTTGAGTCACCAAGTGCCATATGATACGCGGTAAATTTACTATCTTGTTCCTCTCGTTTTTTAAGTTCATTGAAACACTCTGCTAACGGTTCGAAAGAATAGATGTGTGCTTCTTTGAAAAAAGATCGTATTTCGTGTGCGAATTGACCAGTATTCGCTCCAACATCAATTATGGTTTTGATATCAAACTTAGTGAGCCAGTTTAGTTTTTGTGGTACGTGACGATATCGATGGATATCAAGACCAAATTTTTGAACAATTTTGCGTAGAGGGTTCATGTCCTAAGATTTAGTAGAACCATAATATATCGAAATTGCTTTCTTGGGTAATCTTTTTAAGCGTGAAAAAAAATTTTTTAAATAATTACTGTACATTTTGACAACAATCTCTACTTTTGTCCTTATAGGAAAAGAAGATTTTAACAATGTTCGTAATTGATCATACCTGTTTTTATAAAGATGTTTTAAAAGTATAAATCGTCTTTTTATATCTTTCTGGGAAGCAAGGTGTTTGTTTTCTGTATGGTAAGCCGATTCGTTGTGTTTTCTGTATTTTCGCAATGTGCGTGGAAGGGATACAATCTCTCCTTTATTTGCTACTCGACTAAGAAATGGTACTTCTGATGCTCGCACAAGTTTCTTGGGCCACGGCATCTGAGAATATATAGTGACAATAGTATCTTTTCTCATGAGGCCATATATCGACAGAGCAACATGTTGTCTTAAGTCACGATAAAATTCATAGCATCGTAAGTTCCAAGGAATATTTTCTCTAATTTTATCTAACACAGCAGTGTACATATGATTACCGCGTTCATCAATGATCTCAAAATCGGATGTCACTAAGATACATTTTGGGTTTTGTAGTAAGTATGTGAATGATTCATATAAAAAGTCATTCATGAGTAAATCGTCTTGAGAAAGAAATGTTATAAAATCTGCCTGTGCTTTCTTTAATAAAAAATTATTATTCCAAAAACCGCCACGATTAATGTCATGTCTAATATACCGTATACGATAATCTTTCTGTGCATACCCCAAACATATTTCCTGTGTTTTATCAGTTGAACCATCATCAGATATGATTAGCTCAAAGTTCTTATAACTTTGATCCAACACAGAAGTGATAGCTTCTCTAATATATTTTTCACCGTTGTATGCAGCGAGGCAAACACTAATCAGTGGTTGATCTTCAGATTGTTTTTGGTTACCATCCATTAATGAACTTAATTGTGATAAGTGTATATCATGAGGAAAAAAATTATGATAGTTATGGATTGTGCCTTTAGTTTTTGATTGCCAAGATACTAATTGTCCAAGATTGTATATTGTCTCGGTGTTTAAAGTATTATGAGGGTTTTCAATGTATTTTTGGAAAGGTTTGCCGTATTCACCTTGTGATTCCAAAAAGATATCAAAAGCCGAAAAATTAGAATTTTCTGCCATGCCCCACTGTTTAGTTGTGGAGGGTAAAGACAGCACATGTTTAAAAACATCTGTCCAACTTGAAACCATTGTATTAATCGAAAAATGATGCGAAGCGTATTGCTTTGCATTTGCAGAAAGTTGTAGTCGGAGGTTCTTATCAAGATATAGTTTGTGTATTGCTGCAATATATTCGTCTGAATTTTTTGCAACTATACCCGTTATTCCATTTCTGACCATGGATTTTTCCATAGGATTTTCCAACACAACAGGAACAACTCCTGCGGCCATACTTTCAGCCAATGCTTGATCGCAGGTTCCATAATGTGTTGGTGATAATGGGTATCCAAACACATCAAATATCGATAGATATTGTGTGATATCAGACACTATTCCGGTAAATGTTATCTTTTTATCGAGCCCTAATTTTATAGCTTCTTCTCGTATCTTTTTCTCCGATGATCCTCCGCATACTATAAAATGAACATTTGGTATATCTATTTTTGCGCAAAGATGTAAGAAATTTTTACTAATTTTTGCATAATCGACTGTGCCAATGTAGCCTATATTAAATCCGGTGTGGTTCTCATGTATTATCCGACTGAATTTCTCTATATTTCTTGTTGACCAGATCGTGTATAGATGCTGTTTTCTTTTTGCAGTAGTTTTTTGTACGGCTTTATGCTGTAGGCTAATGGGTGTTGTAAAGACAAAAATATTCGGGTATGCGATTATTTTTTCAGTTAAAACTTGTGGAGGATGAAAACCTGCTATATGACTCCAAATTATAACGCGACTTCTTGGCAGTTTGTTGCGTACTAAAAAATCATACATCAGTGGATGATTCCACCAGTGTATTAATACAATGTCGCTCTGTTCAATCGCATCTAATATGTCTTGATGTCTATGTGCCATATGATCCTTGTATGCAATAGACATATTATGTAAAACATTGGTAACGTGATCATCGGTATATCCTAGAGAAATAACAGAATGAATGAAGTCTCTATCACTTCGTGCTTCATTCAAATAATCTATAAGAACGGATCCGACTCCGCCTCCAAGATGTGTTGTTATATGCAATATTTTTTTGGGTGTACTATAAGCTTGCATGTACGTCTAGCCAACCTAGTGCTAATTCTCTATTATCTTTTTTTTTCAATTCTTTATAATGGATATATTGTGTTAAAGCGTCATCAAACGTTAGCCATTTGTCTTTTGGTAAATCGTTACCAAAAAAACCTGATGAATGTTCTGTAAATTTATATACACCTTCTCTCCTAGGGTGGTTTAATTGATTGACCAGCTGAAATTTTTTATAACCTGCTACATAAAGCCAAGAAAATAATGCGTGATATGTTTGTTTAGATGTTTCAAATGATACAAATTTTGGTTTTTCTTTAAGAGAGAATAATTCTTCTGCAACCATTGTATCACAACCCTCAACATCAACTTTTACGTAAAAAGGGGTGCCATAATCTGAGCATAATTTACTTAAAGAAACCGGGTGTACTGTTACGATTTTGGCTTTAGATCCATCTATTTCGGCTAATCTCTTATTGCAACTGCTCCAGTCAGATCGATTTTGATTGATATAAAATTTAATTGGTTTATTGCCGGTATGCACAGCTTTGTTAAGTAGGGTGAGTTGGTTCTTTTGTATGTATGTTTTGAATCTATCGTTGCCGTTATGAACAAGTGTTGGATTTGCTTCAATGGCTACAACAGAGAAACCTTTGTGAAGGTAAAAATCTGTATCATCACCATTATGGAACCCTAAATCAAATATAAGTTTTTTATTCATATTTTGTAATTATTTTTTTATGCGCTCCCTTGGAACTGCATACAGTACTGCACCGGTTCCTGCCCATGTGTGCATCCGTATATAGTATGTGTAATCTTTTAGTGTCTGCATTAACAATAAGGGTATTTTCCAGATACCATCAGCATTGTGATAAATAGTGATGGCAAGAATAGGTCGATATTTTAAAATAGTTTTTATCGCACCTTTTAGTGTATTAAACTCGGCGCCTTCTAAATGCAGTTTTATAAATGTCGGTGCTAGATTTAGAACATCTATTTTTTTAGTGGGTACAAGGATATTTCCTTTTTTGTGTAGCTGTGAAGAAAAATTGAATCCCGAAAAAAAACGTTGGCGACTATTGCGATTAGAAAAAGCGCATGAGAATAGTGTAACCCTTGGTAGTTTACTTATTGATTTTGAAAGTGCCTTAAAGTTTTGAGGATCTGGTTCAATGGCATATATGTGTGAATATGAGTATTGAGTAATTTCGGCAAACTTTCTCGAAACATCACCTGTATGCGCGCCGCCATCAATGAAAATTTCTTGGTTATGTAATATGTTTGTGATTTCAGGGATGAAGAAGCGATGGGTATTATTTACGGTAAAATTTTTTAAAGACAGTTCTCTTTTTGAAATTCTCCATGCAAGGAATTGCGCATAATGTTCTTTAGAGTTGGTATCCTCCAGAAAAGAAAAAACCTTTCTGATGTTTTCTTTATCCTTTTTTGTTAATTGTCCTTCCCAGACCCACCCGTTATTGAGAGGATATATTTTATTATATGCTTGACTCACATTGTAAAAGAATTCTACATCTTCCCATCCTTCCTTCAATAATTTCTCTTTGAGGGGTGACAAAGGTGTTGTGACAATACACACGATGAGTAAACTATTTTTTTTATCGTAATCGGGTACTAAATCAGGGTGTATGACCTTCGTATGTTTCCATGTTTGATTTTTGGAATATTTGTCTGCATAGATATCCACCGTATAAAGAAACGGTATGTGCAAATGGTTAAAAAAATCGTGAGCCATCTTACCCAAACTTCCTGCACCATAAAGAATGATCGACTTATCAATCATTCTTGGTTTCCAATTTCGTTTGGATGCAAAAATATTGTCAAGTATTTTACTTGATATAGACGAAGATGATCTCATGAATTAATGGATGTTCATAGGTTATCAGAGAGTATTATAAAAGGGAAGGCGGCACTAAGGTGCCGCCGTTTGGATCTGTACGAGTTTCGCGAGTAGCTCCTCTCGATACGGATCTATATTATCAGGAGAGCCGTGGGTAAGTTGCCCGCAACTGCCACAGAGAGGACTGTTCTTCCTCTCTCCCCGAAGCATCATCTCCTGCCAGGCACGAAGCTGAGCTCCGTGCCAGATATCCACGACGCTTTCGGTCTTTGTGTCGCCGATTCGTCGTTGCCTGTCCCAGTCGAGAAAGCATGTGCTCGCCGTGCCGTCCGAGTTGATCGAGAACGAGTAGAAGACATAAGGGCAGACGAGCACTTCGCTGGGAAGTGTTTGGCCGTAAATCCCGACCGTTTGGTTGACCTCGACGCCGTGGGCGTCGTAGTCGAACCCAGACCAGCACGACATCACGTGTTCGTCGTTGATTTCGTGACAGATGTCGCCAAAGCTCTGATAGAACTTATCTCGAGTGGCACCAGGTACAACGTCGCTGTTGATCTTGATGTTGATCACCAACTTGTCTCCGCCGTTCTCGTAGAGGTAGCGGATGTTTCTGACCAGCTCGTCAAACCTTACTTTCCTACCAGAGAATTCAACGTACTGGTCGGTACTCATCCCGTAGATGGAGATATTCATCCTGTCGAGGCCGGCCTCGATGATGTCATCAGTCATCTTTCGGGTGAGAAGTATTGCGTTGGTGGTTGTGTCGATTGCCTCCGAGCAGTTCTTTTCCTTGGCGTAGCGGACCATGTCGGCGAAGCGCGGGTTTGAGAGTGGCTCGCCGTCCTTGTAAAGGCGCAGAACCTTGACGGGCCGCTCGAAGTGGCAGATGTCATCGACCACCTTCTTGAAGAGGTCGAACTTCATTGGTCCGTGGTTCCTCCCCTCGGTAACCCGCATAAGATCGTGGTCGCCGGTCGGACAGAACTTGCATTGCAAGTTACACCTGTCCGACGGGTCTACGTTAATGATGAACGGGACATCCAATGGGATGCGTTGTTCAAGTTGCGGCCTTTGAAGCCGGATTCGAGGATGGATCTTTGCTTGCATTGAAGAACCTCTATAAAATATAATAAATTATTTTTTAATATTAGTCAACAAATTGTAGATATAAATTCTAGTCTACACGTTCTTTAAATTGTGTTTCCCAGTGTAAAAGTGGTCGAATGATCCCAGGAATTTTGCCAGTGTATTCGCCACGCGCACTTGTGCCGTCAAACGAATCAATAATATTAAATGCAACTGCATCGCGCTCTTCAAAGTGAACCGTAAATGGGGAGAGTGTGCTCATAGCTATCCAAACAGTATACCTGCCTTCTGATAGTAAATTACCTGGTATGGTTGCTGTGGTTGTATACATTCCTTTAGGACGTACTTTACCGCGCCATGTTTTTTCATAATCACCTGCAACAAAAACGCAAATATTATTGTCATTATACAGGTGGTAATTTGGATATAATACATGTCCAGCCTCTTTGACTTCATATGCAGCTTCAATGTCGATAGGGTGTCTAATATCAATCGAATCTGTTACTTTTTGATTCTGTTTAATCTTTACGGAGCGTAATGAAACAATGTTATCTCTAGACACTCTGTCAGCCCATTTCTTTGAGGCACGCGGACCAATATGAGAGTTCATGTAGAGATCAATTACGTCCTGAGTGTTTCCGAACATAACCACTTCTCCCTTGTTGAGTAGAATTGTCTTTTGGCAAAGTTGTCGAATGGCTCCCATATTATGACTCACGAACAAGATTGTGCGTCCTTGTTCTTGGGTCACTTCTTCCATTTTGCCGAGGCATTTCTTCTGGAACTCTGCATCACCAACGGCGAGTACTTCATCGACAAGTAAAATATCTGGTTCCATGTGGGCTGCAACAGAGAAGGCAAGACGTACATACATACCGGACGAATAACGTTTTACGGGAGTATCAAGGAATTTTTCAATGCCGGCAAATTTTACGATAGCATCAAAATTCTTTTCGATTTCTGATTTTGTCATACCCAAGATGGCACCATTGAGAAAAATATTTTCTCTTCCTGTTAGTTCAGGATGGAAGCCGGTCCCCACTTCAAGCAAAGATGAAACTCTGCCGCGCATGATAACTTCTCCTTCTGTAGGTGGTGTAATACCAGTAAGTATTTTGAGTAGCGTTGATTTGCCCGCGCCGTTTGCACCAATAATACCAATGACCTCTCCTTTTTCTATAGAGAGGCTAATATCTTTAAGTGCCCAGAATTCTTCTTTTTTAGAAAGGCCAATGGCGTCCTTTACCTTATGTGTGGCAAATCGAAATGGATTTTTAAATACATGAGCAAGCACATCACGAAGTGCGACATAACCCCCGCGCATATGCTGTATGTCGTATTTTTTTCCAAGATTTTTTATTTCGATAATCGGTTTCATATAAGTAGTTTGTAAAGCCGAAAGTTCATAAAGTCTATAAAGTTTTGATAAATCCAGAAAGCATTTTTGATATCTCAACTGATGCACCGTATGTCTTAACAAACTCTTTTTTTGAAATGTATTGTAATTCAATAGCCATATAGAGCATTGAGCGCACCTCTCCACAGGATCCTTTTGCTATAAACAAAAAATATTTTAGTTCTTTGTTACTTTTTCTCTCGAAACCTTCGGCTATATTATTCATAATCGAAATTGAGGCTCGTTGAATCTGGTCTTTGAAACCAATATCTTTATGTTTCTCAAAAAGAGTATATACCAAAAGAGTCAGTTCTTTCGCTTTTTGCCATGCCATAATATCTTCAAATTTTTCTATTTTCATACTCGATGTTTACTTTTCACTTTATGAACTTTCTACTTTCAACTAAATGATGTCTGCAAAATAACTTTCCACTTTTTTAAAATATGCGATACCGATAATCATGATGACTATACAGACAGTAGAAGAGAGAAGTAAAAGAGCCCAATTGATTGGTGTGGTGTGTAGAAGTCCTGCACGAGCCGTCTGTACGACCCCCATCATGGGGTTCAGTGCTAAAATCCAAGAATATTTCCCTGCGATACTTGCAGGGTAAATAACTGGTGTTACGAATAAAAGTAGTTGGATGAAAAAGGGGAGTGCGTAGCGTACATCACGATATTTTACATTGACTGCAGATAAGAATAAACCGGCTCCAACAGCGACGAAAAAAGTAATAAGAAGGAGCACTGGTAGGATAAGGATTCCGGTAAGACTCGGAACATAGTGATAGTAGAACATCATGCCGACTAAAATAATACTTGCGAGTATAAAATCGACAAATTTCGTGATAACTGCCGAAACCGGCAAAATCAAACGAGGAAAATAGACTTTGGTTACAATAGATTGATTGGCGATAAGTGCCATTGAAGTATCAGAGAGAGCTGATGAAAAGAACTGCCAAAAGAGGAGTCCTACATACACAAAAATAGGATATGGTACGCCGTCTGAAGGAATGCCTGCGAGTTTTCCAAAAAATATAGTAAAGATAACCATGGTGACAAAGGGTTGTAAGATCGCCCAAAGACCTCCGATAGCCGTTTGTTTATATCGCACTTTAATATCGCGCCACGATAAAAAATATAAGAGACCACGATAATCCCACAGCTCTTTTATATCTCGTAAGCTAAATGTTTTCTTAGGGCGAATGACAGTAACATTCGTTCGCATAGCGCCCACTATAGCAGAATTACGACTTTTTTTGAATGTCAGATATCTGTATTGTTACCTATATATATGTATACTAAAAGACATGAAAAAAGTATTTGTATCCGGTTGTTATGATGTGCTACATGCAGGACATGTAACTTTTTTTCAAGCTGCAAAAGCATTAGGGGATCATTTAATTGTTTGTTTTGCAAATGATGAAGTTCTAAGACTCGCCAAAAACCGTAAACCTTCAATGCGTCAGGATTATAAAAAAATTTTAATTTCGTCTCTTCAGGTTGTTGACCAAGTTGTATCAAGTTCAAATATTGATCCTGTTTTTGACTTTATTGACCATCTTCATGCGCTGAAACCTGATGTATGGGTTGTGACTGATGATGATCAACACATAGAAAAAAAGGAACAAGTAAGTAAGGACTTTGGTATTGAATTTGTCGTTTTATCAAAAAGGGAAATTGGTATTGATGATATTTCAACCACAAAAATCTTGGCACATATAAAAAATGTGATTGAAGTTCCTTTGCGTGTCGACTTTGCAGGTGGGTGGCTTGATGTCCCGCGCCATGCTCAGGAAGGAACATATATAGTAAATTGCACGATAACGCCACACGTTTCTTTAAGTAATTGGCCATACAAGAAAGGCGCAGGTCTTGGTGGCTCCGCAGCGTACTCTTTGTTGCAAACAAAAAGTGGATTGGATACAGAATTAAAGATGGGGGTGGGATGGCAGGATCCAGCGGTTATTGAAGAAACCGGATTGTGTGTCTGGCGATCAGGAGCAGAGCCAGTATTAGATTTTAAGGTAAATCCTGACTGGCTCTCTGGTCTTATGATGATTGTGTGGACTGGAACACATCATGTGACGCCGAATCTGGCTGATCTTCCGAGAGATTATGACAAAATTGCAGCTGCTGGAAATGTCGCACGAGACGCGGTCCTCTCAAAAGATGTGCGCAAATTATGTGAGGCAGTAAACCTTAGTTATAATGTGCAATGCGAAGAAGGAATGGATACACTCCCAGAAATTGTAGGAGCGCGCGCTAAAAAATATATGGGTGGTGGTCATGGTGGATACGCGCTCTATATATTTGATTCACTCCACAGCCGTATGGAGGCGTTAGAATCTACAAAGGATGCTATGGCGATAGAACCGTATATAAGAACAAGCACAAAAATTTGATGTTATGACAAACACGTTAGAATCCATATATCGCGAACATCATCAACAGCGCAGAGGGTCTGGTTTTGCAATTTTGAAAGATGCTCGTGGCAATTTTATAAAATCTGCAATCGGGACAGGTAAACATGTTTTGGATATAGGTTGTCGCGATGGTGCGCTGACGAGCCTGTTTGTAGATGATAATGTGGTAACAGGTGTTGATATAGACAAAGTTGCATTAGATATGGCTGAACGAACGTATGGGATTAAGACAATACAACTGAATCTGAACGACACGTGGCCTTTTGTTGAAAAAAGCTTTGATGCTGCTGTGGCTGCTGAAGTTTTAGAACATGTGTATTATCCAGACCAAATTGTTCAAAAAATAGCATACGTACTTAAGCCATCAGGCGTATTTGCAGGTTCAGTACCAAATGCATATAGTTTGATAAACCGTTTACGATATCTTAAGGGGCAAAAAAGACATACTCCTTTATCTGATCCTACACACATTAATCATTTTTCATATACAGAGTTGCGAGATATGCTGAGCAAGCATTTTAAAGAGGTGAAAATCGTGCCCTTGGGAAGATTTGCATTTCTCGATAAATTTATTCCAGGTTTTTTTGCATTTGATTTTATGTTTCAAGCATCTCATGTGCGTCACATTGCATCATAAAGTTCAAGTGCTATAGTTATCCTCGATGAATAGCATGCTTAGATGGGTTGTTATAGGAGGACTGTTTTTGCTCCCGTTTTCTGTGCTTGTTGTAGCAGACTCACTCTTCTTTCCATTTATTACCGGTAAAGCGTTTTTTTATAGAATTGTCGTAGAAATTATTTTTGGTGCCTGGATTTTGCTTGCACTCAAGCATACTGACCTGCGTCCCTATAAACAAAAGATCTATTATGTACTGTTTGCACTCCTAGGATTGCTTTTTATCTCAAATATGTTGAGCGCATTTCCATACAAGGCATTTTGGAGTAATTTTGAACGCATGGATGGATTTATCGCGCTTATCCATCATACAATGTTTTTTGTTGTTATAAGTAGTGTATTTACGACATACAAGTTGTGGCAGAAATTCTGGAACGTGTCGCTTGGAGTGTCAGTCATCGTGTGTTTCTACGGACTTTTGCAGAGACTCGGTGTTATGGAAGCTATACAAGGAGGCGGAGCGCGAGTAGATGGCACATTTGGTAATGCGGCATATCTGGCAGTCTACAATCTCTTCCATGTCTTTTTAGCAGCGTGGCTCTTGTATAAAAGTAGAAGTAAGGGAGCGCGTATTCTCTATGGTGTGATCGGTCTCTTTAACCTCATGAATCTTTATTGGACCGCGACCCGTGGCGTGTTTGTTGGTTTTGTTGCCGGCATCTTTGTTTCGCTCGTCATTGTCTTAGTGAAGGACAAAGAACATAAAAGACTGCGACAGATTGCTGGTGGCGCCCTGCTTCTAGTTGCTCTGTTAGTTGGATCAATTTTTGCACTAAAAAATACCGAGTTTGTTTCAACCAACCCTACACTTGCGCGTTTATCAACAATATCTCTTTCTGAAGGACAAACACGTTTTACAGTCTGGCAGATGGCCATTAAGGGGGTGGCTGAAAAACCAATTATTGGGTGGGGCCAAGAAGGATTTTCATCTGTATTTGCCAAGTATTATGAGCCGAGTATGTATAACCAAGAGCCGTGGTTTGATCGCGCACACAATATTGTGATTGATTGGCTTATAGCTGGCGGTGTCATTGGTCTCTTGCTCTATCTTAGTCTGCTTGGTTTCGGCGTTCGTTATATATGGAAATCGGAATGGTTCGATACCTTCGAGAAGGCGCTCTTTACCGGTTTATATGTTGGATATTTTGTACAAAACATTTTTGTGTTTGATAATGTGGGAAGCTATTTGTTGTTTTTCGCAACCCTTGCGTTCTTTACGGTTGGTGCAAGAGGTGATTCAGAACCTTGGTTTGCAAACAAAACTATATCATCATCTACTATACGTCTAGCACAACCAGCATTGGTAGTTCTACTTATCCTCGTTGTATATACAGCAAACATTAAACCGCTTCGTGCTGGACAAGAATTTATTACTGCATATATTCCAAACCAAACACCAGAGCATATTGTCGGGGCATTTGAACAGGCACTTTCGAAAGATACATTCGCCGATTATGAGATTACAGAACAAATGATGGTGCAGGGACCCGATTTTTTGCGGAGTCAAAATATATCAGAAGAATTAAAGCAACGATATTTTGCAATCCTTCAAGATTCACTGGTTGAGGTAGAAAAACGTAACACCCAAAATGCAAGATTCAACTATGCGGCCGGTGTGTTCTATAACAATATTGGCCAGTCTGATAAAGCACGAGAGTATTTGCTCAAAGCGCATGAACTTTCTCCAACAAAACAAATTATTTCTTTTGAACTCGCGTTTGCATATATCAATACAGGTGAACCAGAGATAGGTATGACCTTACTGAAGGAAACATATGAATTGGCTCCTGAATTTGATGAAGCGCGAAAAATGTATGCGCTCGGAGCGATTTATACGAGCAACCGTATGCTTGAAAATGAATTACTTCAATCGTTACCAGAAGATGTGATTGCTACAGATCAACGTTTTGTTCAGGCGTATGCGAATACAGGGCGGATTAATGATGTGATTGCATTGTTGGAAACACGGTTGGCACATAATCGTACTAATATTCAAAATTTCGTTTCACTTGCGGCTGCATATGTGGAGTCGGGTGATCGAACGCAGGCAATTAATATCTTACAACAAGCGATAGATATTGAACCTGGTTTTAAAGAACAAGGAGAGCAATATATTGCTGATATCCAAGCCGGTCGTCTATAAACAGAAACTCGCCGCGCACGTACGTTGCTATTATTGCACGTGTTTTTAAGTGCTTTATCGCAAAATCCGGCTGGAGTGGTAAACCCCTTTTCATTACTATCATCAGATGTGCAACAAAACACAATGGCAAAGTATGTGCACGGCTTGCAATTTTCTAAAGAATATGCAATAATAGGCTACGTGAGTGCAGACGTGCAATACTCTGTACAATCAAATGTCTAAGTAAGGTCCCGCTCCGGCGGGATTTTACTTTTGTATTTTTTTGGTTACCATAGAGATAGGATTCTTTTCAGACATGACTAACGGCTCGCACTCACAAAAGACATTTGTATGGAGCTAGCCGCCGTTAGTCGTGTGTGAACGGAATCAAAAAAGTTGCAACATCTGTTGCAACTTTTTTGATGGAAAACATCAGTATAGAAAATAGAATGATAAAATTTTTTGCAAAAATTTTTAATTTTATTTTTTTAAAATAAAAAAGTTATCCACAAAATTATTTTTATTTTCATTGTTACAAATTTTTTTTACGCGATAATTAACATAGGTCGAATATATAAAAAAGTTTTAAATTTTTTATACAGATCTCTTCATTACTAAAGTAATTTGTGCGTGTAAATAAATATGCCAGTAAAAAAGCGAAAAGCTTCAACAAAGAAAAAGGCAGCTCCTAAGAAGAAAGCAGCAAAGAAGACAGCAAAGCGAAAGACAACAAAGAAAAAGGCAGCTCCTAAGAAGAAAGCAGCAAAGAAGACAGCAAAGCGAAAGACAACAAAGAAAAAGAAGCGATAGTCTTAAACAAAAATCCCACATAATGTGGGGTTTTTGTTTTATTTTAAAAATTAGAAAAAACCCTATTTTATGCTAAAATAAAGCGCCATATGGGTTTTTTAACTAATATTTTTAAGGGATCGGGGCTTAAACGCCACTTTAATATAGTTACTGAGATCAACAAACTCGAACCAGTGTTCGAAGCTTTTTCGGATGAACAAATAAAACAAAAAACTCAAGAACTTAAGCAGGCTATCCAAGACGGAAAGACGCCCGATGAAATGTTGCCACAAGCATTTGCTCTTGTGCGGGAAGCGTCAAAGCGAACACTTGGCTTGCGTCATTTTGATGTGCAGCTGGTTGGAGGTATCGTACTTCACGAGCGCGGCATTGCTGAAATGAAAACTGGTGAAGGTAAAACACTTGTCGCAACATTGCCTGCCTATTTGAATGCATTGTCTGGAAAAGGCGTGCACATTGTAACGGTTAATGATTATCTTTCTCGTCGCGATGCAGTGTGGATGGGGCAGATTTATGATGCGCTTGGTCTTACGGTGAGTGTCATTAATCATATGGAGTCGTTTATGTACGATCCGACTCATGTAGAAAAGGATGAAGAGCGCGATGAGGAGGGTTCATACAAAGTGGTGCATGAATTTTTGCGACCCGTGAGTCGCGGTGATGCATACAAGGCAGATATTACGTACGGTACAAACCAAGAATTTGGATTTGATTATTTGAGAGATAATCTTGAATACAATCCGGAACACATTCGTCAGAAATATCATCATTACGCAATCGTCGACGAAGTTGATTCTATTTTAATTGATGAGGCACGAACCCCTTTGATTATTTCTGCGCCAACACGCAGATCAGAAGATCTATACGTTCAATTTGCAGAGATTGCGAGCAAGCTAAAAGAAGGTGAGCATTACGAAGTTGATGAAAAACATCGTGCTATCAAGCTGTCTGACAGTGGTATCAGTGCTGCAGAGAAAGCCCTTAATATGGAGAATATTTATTCTGAAGGAGGTATTAAATATGTTCACCATCTGGAAACCGCTGTGAAAGCGCAGGCGTTATACAAAAATGATAGAGAGTATGTAGTTCGAGATGGAGAAGTTGTCATAGTTGATACATTTACCGGTAGATTGCAACCGGGTAGACGATGGTCAGAAGGTCTTCATCAGGCCATTGAAGCGAAGGAGGGTGTAGCGGTCAAGGAGGAATCGCGAACATACGCATCAATAACATATCAAAACTATTTCCGTATGTATGACAAACTTGCCGGTATGACAGGTACAGCGCTTACATCAAAAGAGGAGTTCTTTAAGGTATACAAATTAGATACGATTGAAATACCAACAAATAAACCGATTACGAGAATTGATAATGATGACTTTATCTTTCAGACAGAGCAAGGTAAATGGAAGGCGATTGCGCGTGAAGTTAAAGAGCGTAACAAAAAGGGTCAGCCGGTACTTATTGGAACCGTGTCGATTGAAAAGAATGAGTTACTTGCAGATTTTTTGAAGAAAGAGGGTGTAAAGCATGAAGTTTTAAATGCTAAAAACCATGAGAGAGAAGGAGAGATTGTGGCACTTGCAGGTAAACAAGGTGCGGTGACTATTGCAACCAACATGGCGGGTCGCGGTGTTGATATTAAGCTCGGCGGACCACAAGCAACAGCGGAAGAAGCGAATGCAGTGAAAGAGCTCGGTGGTTTGTTTGTTTTGGGAACTGAACGTCATGAGGCACGCAGAATTGATAACCAGCTTCGTGGTCGTTCGGGCCGACAAGGAGATCCTGGCGAGACACAGTTTTTTGTATCGCTCGAAGATTCGCTTATGAGGATTTTTGCAGGAGATAGAGTGAAAGCGATGATGGGTCGGTTTAACATTCCTGAGGATGAGCCAATTCGAAATAAACTGATTACTCGTTCACTTGAAAGTGCGCAACAAAAAATAGAAGGATTTAATTTTGATGCGCGAAAACATGTGTTGCAGTTTGACGATATTTTGAATCATCAACGTCGGATAGTGTATGGGCGCAGGCGTACTATGCTTGAAGGAAGTGATGAGGATGTAACTACATATATCGACGGATTATTTGTAAATGAGACAGAAGAGAATAAACAAGCACTTGCAAAGCACAAAGAAGAACTTGGAGAACGATTTGTAGATGTGGCACGACGGGCAATTCTTGAAACCAACGATCTCTTTTGGGTCGATCATTTGGAAATGATGGATTACTTGCGGTCCAGTGTAAATCTGCGCGCATATGGTGGAAGAGACCCTCTTGTGGAATATAAAAAGGAAGGATTGCGTTTGTTTAAGGCTATGGAAGAGTCTATTGAAGATCAGTTGCGCACAGTGTTGCCAAAGGTTGGCGCTGGTATATTGGCGCGTGAGGAGACAGAAATGGCAGAAGCGAGAAAACAGGCAGAACGTATCCTTGCAGAATCACAGGGAAGCTCCATTAGTGAACCAAAGGTTGGACGCAATGAAAAAGTAATGGTTGAGAGAAATGGTGAGAAGAAGGAAATTAAATTCAAAAAACTTGATGAGCATATAAGAGACGGTTGGGTGCGTATAGACTAAACGATTCATGTTGGAATCAATTCTTCACTTTCTTACAGAAACTGTCTTACCTCTCGGCCCCTTCGGTGTTTTTGTAGCTTCTCTTATAGAAGAAATAATCGCGCCGATACCATCGGCACTCGTGATGCTCGGAAGCGGATTCTTATTTGTTGATGGCTCCGTTGCCTTGCAGAGTATTCTTAGACTTGTCACGCATGTTGCGATACCGGTGGCACTTGGCGTGGCTATCGGATCTTTAGTCGTATATTCAATCGCTCGATATGCTGGGACAGCACTGTTACTTAAATGGGGAACAATATTTGGCATATCTGAGTCAGACGTTGAAAAAGCGCATGCGTATTTTAAAGACAGCAAAAGAGATGATGTTGCTGTGTTTGTAGCACGAGTGATTCCGGTGGTTCCGGCAGTAGTGATTGCAGTTGGTGCGGGACTTATTGAAATGCCTGTTGTGCGGTACCTCGTAATTTCTGTTTTAGGTACGTTTATCCGCGCTCTTATTTTGGGTGCGATAGGATGGCAAGTTGGTTCTGTATACACAGAATATGCGATGGTAATAGCTAGGTGGGAGAAGGTTATATGGGTTATGATAGGTGCTATTCTTATATACGGAATTGTGCGTTTGTATCAGAGAAAACAAAAGAATCAATCATATGGAAACATTTAATATTGTCGCTAGTATAGGCACCATCCTTTTATGTATTGCTACTGCTGTAATTCTCTTGGGTCAAAAACAGACTGATATTAAGCGCATGATTTCAGAAAAAGGTTTACTTATTGCCTTCTGTATTGCGTTTATCACAACACTAGGGTCACTTGCGTATTCTACCCTATGGAACTTGCCACCATGTCCTCTCTGTTGGTATCAGCGCATCTTTATGTTTCCACTACCAATTTTATTGTTTGTTGCCCTGATATCTAGAGATGATCGTGTGTGGAAGTACGTCACCCCGTTAGCTCTTATTGGACTCATTATCAGTGCGTATCAATCACTGTTGCAGACTGGCATATTTGGACAGTCACTTTTTTGTGAACCGGGGAGCATTGAATCATGTAGTATTCCAGAAATTCAAGTGTTCGGATTTGTCACGCTCCCCCTCATGGCTTTTGTTTCTTTTCTTTCGATCTCAGTGATTTCTTTTCTTTCACAGCGTAAAACAAAATAATTAGTTCACAGCTTTGAGATACATATTCATCTGTAGATTGCTACTATATAGGTAATGACATCAGAAAAACATCTGCGTCTTTTTTGGGTTATTCTTATTTTGCTCATAGGAATTATTCTGGCTTTTTTTGTATTTAAACCTTTTTTGGCTGAAATATTTTTGGCGATAGTGCTTGCTATTGTTGCGCATCCTCTCTATACGTATGTAAGAAAAGTTATTCCGAGTGCTGGCTTGGCCTCTTTTGCGACAACCATTCTAGTTTTGTTAGTAATCATAATCCCTGTATCACTCCTGGGTGTCGCCCTTGTAAAAGAAACGGTTAGTTTTGCGACAAATATCACAAACTCGGGAGAGAGTCTTGCAGGACTTGTACAAAATATCGACAATTTTTTTGCTCGTGTAATTCCGTACTATAAAATCGATACATTATCTATTGAATCAGCTTCTACATATATTGAGGATGGTGTATTGTGGTTTGTTCAAAATCTACAAGGTATATTTTCAAATATTTTTGAGTGGCTTGTGAGCACCGCTATCATGCTTGTGGCTCTGTATTATCTGTTTAAAGATGGCAGCAAATTATATGAAGGCGTTTTGTACATAAGTCCACTCGATGATGCTGTAGATAAGAAGATTGGTCATGAAATAGCAACAATAATGAGGGCAGTTATTTTGGGAAGAATTTTTGTAGGAGTTATTCAAGGACTCGCTGCATATGTTGGTTTTCTCTTTTTTGGCATCGAGAACCCTCTTCTTCTGACAGCATTGGTTATCATCGTAGCTATTTTACCACTTATCGGCACCTTGTTCGTACTTGCTCCTGTGGCACTGTATCAATTTGCTATTGGCGCTACCTTGCCTGCTGTCGGTATATTACTGTGGGGTATATTTATTGTTGGTCTTGTTGATAATGTTGTTGGTCCTATCTTTATACACGGCAAAACAAGGTTACATCCTTTTGCAATCCTCGTCTCTATTCTGGGAGGTATTCACATGTTTGGTCTCGTAGGTTTTGTTGCTGGCCCTGTCTTGCTCGGTGTGGTCTACGCTCTATTTAAGATGCTGCCACTTGTCTACGGCGAGATTAAACCGAAGAAGAGGGTACGATCAAAGAAAACGGCATAAGCAGATACTTGAGTATATATGTGTCTCATGAGAGGATGGTGCCAATGACGAAAAAGACCCTAGTAACCCATAATGGGACTTTTCATGCGGATGATATTTTTGCAGTTGCAACACTCATGCTTCTTCATGATGATCAAATTTCTATTGTACGAACAAGAGATGAGTCGGTCGTTGATAAGGCGGATATGGTCGTCGATGTGGGTATGGAATATGACCCGAGTCGACAGAGGTTTGATCACCATCAGGAAGGTGGAGCAGGTGCGAGAGTAAACGGAATCCCTTATTCATCATTCGGACTTGTGTGGAAGGAATACGGAGAAGAAATTTGTGGTGACAGAGCGGTCGCGGCCGATATTGAAGAGCGCCTTGTTGCTTCCATTGACGCTCTTGATAATGGTGTTGATACAACCAGTCGGGTAAAAGATGGCTACCCATTTAGGTACTCAATTTCTGATGTTATGTGGTTGTACCGACCAACATGGGAGGAAGCAAGCGAAGAAACGTTATACGCAGGATTCCTTAAGGCTGTTTCTTTAGCTAAATTTATTATTTCTCGTGAAATAGACAAACTAAAGAGTGATTTTAAGGCACAGGAATATATTCGTTCTGTATACGAAATGTCTCAAGATAAAAGGATATTAATCCTTGATTCGTGTGCACCTTGGGAAAAAGTAGTAAGTGCATTTCCAGAAACTCTTTTTGTTGTACATCCAAGTTTGGCAAGTGATGTGAATTGGTCTGCAGAAGTTGTGCGTGATGACTCGACTACATTTTCAAGTAACCGCATTTCTTTTCCTGAAAGTTGGGCCGGTAAACGAGAAGATGAACTCAGGGCTATCACGGGAATAGATGGCGCTATTTTTGCGCATAGAGCTCGTTTTAAGGTTGTGGCAGACAGTAAACAGGCAGTACTGGCACTTGTAAATATAGCTCTCAAAGAGGCTGGCAGATAAGCTGGTATACACTGGAAAAATGGTGTATTTCCTGTAAAATGGGGCTTATTCTATGAAATATACGCCGACGATCGGACTTGAAATACATGCAGAGCTCAAAACCAGAACAAAAATGTTCTGCAATTCTAAGAATGATACGGAAGAAAAACGGCCTAATGTAAATATCTGTCCGGTGTGCATGGGACATCCCGGAACCTTGCCTGTTATCAATAAGGAAGCGGTAAAACATGTGGTTTCAATCGGGTTAGCAGTAGGCGGCACTATTGCCGATTTTACGGAATTTGACCGTAAAAACTATTTTTACCCTGATATTCCAAAAGGATATCAGATTAGTCAGTTTGCATACCCACTCGTCAGAGGTGGGTCTATAAGCGGTGTGGAACTCACACGTATTCATCTTGAAGAAGACACGGCAAAATCATCTCACGATAAGGGTGATTATTCACTAGTTGATTTCAATCGTGCTGGCGTACCGCTTATGGAGTTGGTTACGGAACCTGTTATTCATGATGCAAAAACTGCTGGAGACTTTGCACGTGAGTTACAACTACTCCTCCAGTATCTAGGTATTGGGGACGCTAATATGGAGAAAGGAGAAATGCGTGTTGAAGCGAACATTTCTATTAGTGATGATCTAAACAAACTTGGTACTAAGGTTGAAGTAAAAAATTTAAACTCTTTTAAATCAGTAGAGAAGGCGATTGAATATGAAATCAAGCGACACGCAGAAATTTTAGATGCGGGTGGCACCATTACACAAGAGACTCGTGGATGGGACGAAGGGAAGCAGGAAACATTTTCGCAGAGAGCAAAAGAGGAGTCTCACGACTATAGATATTTTCCAGACCCAGATCTACCCAAGCTTAAACTTTCTCTACTGGATGAATTCGATCTTGAGAAGGGTAAGAGTGCATTGCCTGAATTGCCGTGGCACAAACGGGAGCGTATGGTTGGTGACTATGGTATCAAGACAGAACACGCAGAATTCTATGTGCGCAACCGAGGGTGGGGGGCATATTTTGAAACTGTAGCATCCCAGGTCTCTGACAAGGAATATGTGCAACTTGCGTCAAATTATATCGTATCTGATATAACAGGATTGGTCTCAGATGAACACATTTCTGAAGAGTCAGTTGGCAAGTTGACACCAGACGCGCTCGTCGCAGTCGTACAAATGATTGCTTCGGGAGAACTTTCATCACGTGGTGCAAAAGATACGATCGCAATTTTATTTAAAGAGGGAGGTGATGCAAAAGAAGTTGCAGAAAAAAATAATTTAATACAAAAAAATGATCCAGAATTTTTGAAAAAAATTGTTCATGAGGTGATCAAAGAAAACCAAACTGTTGTAGATGAATACAAGAGTGGTAAAGAACAATCACTACAATTTTTAGTTGGGCAGGTTATGAAAAAATCCCAAGGTAGTGCAAACCCGGGATTGGCAAAAGAGTCGTTACTAGCTGCAATTCAATAGGCTCTCAATTTTCGTAGTCGAGGTGGCGTATAGGCAACTTGCGCGCCTCGTTTCTTTTATTGGTAGTGTTCTTGTTAAATTCAAGATCCTCAGCAATCTTCATGAGGTCAGAAACTTTGTAGACCCTGTAGTTATTCATCGGGTGTCTTGTGGTCGGGAACTTACCAGATTTGTCCCAATTGCGAAGGGTAAGTGGGGTTACGCCGAGGATCTCTGCTGCTTTTTTTATTGTCACAAATTGCTCATTCATAATATATAAACCTATATAAACATTACTATTATCATACCAAAACATTGATATTAAACATGTGTATAAGTATATAGGATTAGTAATGTTTATACATACATATGTGTTATCATCTCACGTTACATACCCTCTGCATGTTACTATTGTTCGTGTGTCACATGTTCATTTTAGATTAGGTATGAGAGTGGACCTTTAAAGATATGCAGGTGGAATGGCTTATTTTGTGCGTATATATTTTTGAACAATTTAGTTACGAATACTCTATGGAAAAACAAAGTACATGATTGAAGGTGAGATTCAGCGTACCCATATTGACCGCTAATAAAAGAAGAATAAATCTTACAAGGGTGCCCCTTGTTCTGGCTCTAAAATTTTACCAAGCGCTGGTAAGTGGTTAATTTATTTGTTATTTGTACAGTTTGTCCCTTGTATTACCCGAGACGAGATGTCTTTAATTATCCACATGTATTTGTATACCACTGTTCTTGCACGAGCGTATACTTATATACAAGTGGTTACTAACATGTGGAGACCTGCTAGTGATGTCTGAACAATCTTTTGATCTAAATAATAAATTCATAACCTCGAGAGAAGCGGCACAACATGCCGGCTATTCAAACGACTACATTGGTCAGTTGTGTCGTGAAGGAAGAGTGGATGCAAAAAAAGTTGGTAAGATTTGGTCTGTATCTAAAAGCTCACTTGATGAGTATCTTGATTCAGAGAGAAGTAAAGTTCTGGAATCTAAAACAACTCTGACTGGTTCCCGAGATGTTGCCATACATAATGACATCTCGGATGCCGAGATATCCAACAAGTCATTTTCATACAGGTCTGTCTCTCATGCGAACATACCAATTTTGAATGATCAGCGAGATGCGTATCGTGATCAATATAAGAGGGATGACTTAGAGAAACATACTAATAATACGAATACTTCATTTTTTGCTTCTCGTGTCGCTCCTGTTATTTTAGGAATTACATTTGTAAGTGCTGGACTGGCTTATGCGTACGACATGAAAGGTTGGGGATCTGTCATCAGTTTCCTAGGAGAGGCAGGAAGTGATCGAATCGTGTATGACGCTGTGTCACTTAAAACTATTGAGCCGAAAAGTGTATTAACGCGAGTTTCTGAGAAAGTATCACGGATGGATGATTATGTGTATCAACGATTTGATGACGGGAAGACATCTTTATTGTTGGCACAGGCAAACATGGACTCAAATGTATTTGATACATTTGCACAATATGTCTATCGTTCTATAAACAGTGTCGTATGTCTTTTTTGGTGTGACCGAGAACATGAACAGGAGAATGTTATTGTTGAGGATGATCGAAAAGATGAGGCGCTCGTACGTGAGCCTCTTAATATTTCAAACCAACATGGTGTAGTATCGATTCAGACGGTGGTTCAGTCGGAGAGAGTGATCGAGCGCGTGACCGAACCCGTATTTATATCGCAGGGCACCATTACGCGCGAAGAGTTTGAGGCACGACTCGGCGCTCTGCAGTCAGAGGTCAAAACAATCCCGCGATATGCAGATTCTCCAACAGGTAGTAGTGGCGGTGGCTCTGTTGTCTATCGTGATGCAGGTGCAAATAATTATGGCTTGAATGGCGATCAAATCACTATTCCCGGAAATCTTTATGCAAACGGTAATTCATATTTTGATACCGATACACTCGTAGTAGATGATACAAATAGAAAAGTGGGTATCGGGACGACTAGTCCGTTTGCGAAGTTTAGTATTGCAGGTGATTTGGTCTTGACTGGTAAATTCTACGATGCCAATAGTTCAGCAGGTACTAATGGCTTTGTACTCCGGACAACAGGTACAACAACAGAATGGGTTGCAGTCGGAGATCTCGGTATTTCGCAAACATTTACAGGCCTTACTGACACGCTCTCGTCTTTGACGGCTAGTCGAATTATTTATACGAGTGCGGATGGAACAACTCTCACCGACTCTGCAAACTTTGTCTTTGACGGAACCAATCTGGGAGTTGGTACAACAACACCAGGATACAGGGTTGGCATCGGTGGCACACTTGGCGTAACGGGTACAACCAACCTTGCAACCACAACCATTACAGGACTCCTCACTGTAAACGGCAACACCAACATCACCGAAGGTGGCGAACTCACTGTGGGAGACAAAGTGATTTCCGAAGGCGAGATCGGTGCCGGCACCTCAACGCCGGCTGCAAAGCTCGCGGTGCAAAATACACTGACCGACCAAACTGCGTCACTTATCTATGGTGCAGTTGGCCAAACGGCGCCTCTCTTTGATGTCTTTGATAATCCAACAATTAATGCAAATCTATTTCGTATAACGGCTGATGGTAAAGTGGGCGTTGGTACGACGAGTCCGTTTGCTAAATTTGCGATCAGAGGAGATGGTACGAGTACTGGATTGAATTTTCAAACAACAAATGTGAATCATACGCCTTTGTTTACTATTTTGGATAACGGAAGAGTTGGTATAAATAATAGTAGCCCTGCGTATCCACTTGATGTAACTGGGGAAATTAGGACTACTGACGATATTCAATTTACCGGTGCGGCTGGTGTGGGTATGAAATATTTTAATGCAAGCATTACATTTAGTAATTCAAATGGGTCTATAACATTAAATCCTCATCTGGGTAATACACTGTTTAGTGCAGGTAATGTGGGTATCGGTACTACCTCTCCATACGCAAAACTTTCTGTTGTGGGGGATATTGTAGGTTCTTATTTTAATGCCACTTCCTCTACAGGTTATCAATTGGGTGGTTCAACCATTTTAACCGCATCAACGTCGAATAATTCTCTATTCATAGGTTCTAATGCTGGATTAAATATGCTTTCTACAGGAACTGGTAATATTGGTATTGGTTTAAATGCCTTGTATACAAATACTACTGGTGATTATTCTGTTGCAATCGGAAATAGTGCATTGCGGTTGGCACTGACTGCACAAAGAAATGTGGCTATTGGGTATGAGGCAATGGAATCAACAACAGGGAGTAGTAATACGGCGGTTGGTTATAATGTACTAAAAGCAAATACAACTGGAAGCGAAAATGTTGCTATAGGAGAGAATGCTATGTCTCTTAGTACTGCATCACAAAATACAGCAGTCGGTTATCAGTCCCTCATTCAGTCTGCAAATTCTGGTAATAGTGCCTTTGGTCATAGTACATTATTTAGTAATACAAGTGGACAACAAAATATAGCAATTGGTTTTCAAGCAGGTTATGGTGTTAGTACGGGCAATAGGAACATTCTAGTTGGTTATCAGGCAGGGGTAACGGGTGGAAGTCTTACAACAGGTTCTAATAATATTTTGATTGGTCACCAAGCCGGTGCAACATCTAGTACTATGACAAATGGTTTAAATATTGGAAATTTAATTTATGGAACAGGGTTGGGCGGGACAGGTACCACACTATCTACAGGTAATATCGGCATTGGCACCACCTCACCTGGATATAAATTACATGTATACGTTGGCACAGACACCGATGTCGCAGGCTTCACTGATAGTAATGGCACCTGTACGATTAATCCGACAAGTACTGCGCTCTCTTGCTCATCAGACAGAACTCTTAAAAAGGATATTTCATCTCTTGATCCAGTTACGATGCTCCAGAATGTCGTAGCACTCAATGCGGTTAATTATCACTGGAAGACAGAAGACTCTGGCAATCCGCTCCGTCTCGGCTTTATTGCACAAGAAGTTGAAAAAGTATTTCCAGAGTTCGTCACTATCGGACCAAACGGTAAAAAAGCAGTCTCTTACGGTTCTTTCACTCCGGTGCTTGCAAGTGCTATTCAAGCTATCTATAAGGATATTTATGAGATGGAGCCTGTTAATACAAAAGGTCAGTCGACATTACTCGGAAGACTGTTGCAGTACTTTGAAAATGCTGGCGTGAAAATTGCTAATGGTCTTACGACAATTAAGGATTTGGTAGCACACAAACTTACCGTCGGTACGAGTGATAAGCCAACGGGCATCACCTTGTATGATGAAGTGTCTGGTAATCCGTACTGTCTTGTTATAAGAAGTGGACAACCGACTACATATGCTGGCGAATGTGGAACAGGAGCGCAAACTGTTGCTGTTGCAAACTCTGGCAGTAGTCCTGCGGCGAGTGATGCTGGTACTGAGAATAGCACTGGTGAAGAAATTATTGATGTAGAACAGCAGGGAGATATGGCTACAAGTACAGAAGATATTGTTGAAGAAGCAACTGAAGAAAATAATAATGAAGCGGTGACTGATGGCACACAAACCGTAGTGGAAGAATCATCAGACGAAGAGGTAAGTGAGCCAGATGTGCAACAAGAAGCAGTTGTAGCTCCTGCAGAACCAGAAGAGTCAGTAGAGGAGACCTCTCCACCAGAGCCAGAAAATACTGAGCCAAACGTTGAGGAACCACAACAATCAGCATCTTCTAGCGAAGATTCAACTTCTGAACCGTTTGTAGGTGACGCTTCATAAAACAAAAAAGAACACTCGTGCAAGTTTGCCTATAAACCTACAAGGGGCACCCTTGTAATTTTGTAAACCTTTATATTACCCCTACAAGGGTGCCCCTTGTAGGGCTTTTATCTCATGATATGATTTGAATATTATGCATGCGCGTGATTATAAGCAGTTTGCACCAAACGAGTTTTACCATATTTACAATCGCGGTGTTGGTAAAATGAATATTTTTCTAGACGATGAGGATTACAATTTTTTTCTTACTCGACTCAAAGAGAACTTGTTTCCTAGTAGCATAAGTATGTCTAATAAAATAAGGAGAAAACTTTTGCCGGCAGGCTCATTTGATTTGGTTTGTTATTGTTTGATGCCAAATCATTTTCATCTTTTGTTTTTTCAAAAGACAGAGGTGTCAATTAGTGCGTTAATGTTGAAAGTTATGACGGGGTATGTGATCTATTTCAATAAAAAATATGATCGCGTCGGCTCGCTATTTCAAGATCAATTCAAAGCGGTATGTGTAAAATCTGACGAACAACTTTTATGGCTTTCTGCATATATTCACACAAATCCATCAGTTGCGCAGCTAGTATCTGATGATATGCAATATGCGTGGAGTAGTCTGAGGGAGTATATAACAAAAGATAGGGGTATGTGTGTGACAGATCATATACTGCAGTCATATCGTTCTCCGGCATACTACAAAAAACTGATGATGGAGGCAAAGAAGGTTATTTATGGAAATAAGAAAGATAAGGCGAGCACATCAGCTTTAGGGGCAGTGTTTGATCTGTAACTTTGAGAGATATACCAATTTACAAGGGTGCCCCTTGTAAACTTGTAAAGTGTAAAACAATATCAAAAAGACACCGCGTATACAGTGTCTTTTTGATATTGTTGCTTGTAAGCCGAATTCTGTACCCAGCACCACTTTTGTATTCGAGCACACTTAACTCGATGTATACTCAACTTACAAAAGTGGTGCTGGGCGATAGTCATATATCTGGTCCCTCAATTGCTTTCGGGATCAAGCGGCTCTCTCCAAAAATGGAGCACGGCCTTGCACTCGGGTAAGGATTTTGCCGTTTCACTCCCTCACATGCGCGCATGTGAGGGGCTACGCCATCATTAAACGCGTGGCGTCCTAATTTATTTCTAAATCAGGCGTCTCTGCTCGCACCTCTTCGCCACACTTTCAAAAAGTGTGGCGAGACGGGTGTTACCCGCTACCTGTACCCAGCACCACTCTGTGACAGAGTGGTGCTGGGTAGAGTGTTCGGACTTTCCTCCCAGCTGTAAGGCTGGGCGACTATCCAGCTATATAATTATAACATGATATTTATATATAGCAATTTTCCCTATGCACGGCTTTAATAAAGAGAAATTAACATGAGGGATAATTACAATGAGGTAGTATAATAGCAAGGTTATAAAAACGAGATACGTGATTTTGTCATGGTAGAAAGAATAGGAAAATTATTTGCAAGCAAGGTTAGCAGTCTGCATACAGCGGCGTATATCATGGGTGCCTTTACCATCGTATCTTCTCTGTTGGCACTTGTTCGCGATAGGCTACTCGCATCTTCATTTGGTGCGGGTTCAGAGCTTGATATGTACTATGCTGCATTTCGTATTCCCGATCTATTGTTTGTATCTGTTGGGTCATTAGTTTCTGTCTCAGTCTTGATCCCGCTATTGGCAAAACGAGAAAAGGAAGCGGTAGACGGGGGGGAAGCTTTTGAACTTTCTAAGGCGACTACATTTTTCGCAGTGATTATCAGTGTGTCATCAGTACTACTATTTGTTGTGTTGCCATATGTTGTTCCAGTTGTTTTTATCGGTTTTGATATGGAACTACAAGGTGAAGTAGTCCGTCTCTCCCGATGGCTACTGCTTTCTCCGATTATCCTCGGTTTCTCAAATGTCTTCGGATCTGTTACTCAATTGCAAAATAGATTTGTGTTGTATGCGTTGAGTCCGGTGCTATACAATGTTGGAATAATTATCGGTATCATTTTTCTTGCACCACTTTCCGGTATTACCGGAGTAGTGTACGGAGTAATTATCGGTGCACTGCTACACCTGTTACCGCAAGCTCTATATGTCTACAAAGTAAAATTGTGGCCTCGAATCGTGCGTATTTCATGGGTATATGCAAAATCACTTGCTGCTCTTTCTGCGTCACGCACCATTGCACTTTCTCTATCTCATCTTGTCTTACTGCTACTTGTTGCGATCGCGAGTTCTTTAGCGGCTGGGACGATTGCCGTCTTTACATTTTCATATAATTTACAGTCTGTATTTGTGGGCGTTATTGGTGTGAGCTATTCACTCGCTGCTTTTTCAGCACTCTCTAAATTGGTAGCCGATAACGATTGGGATGAATACAAAAGAGAATTAACATCCTCCTTTAGGCAGTTGCTTTTTTGGTCAATTCCAGCAGCCGTACTCTTGATCATCCTTCGAGCTCAGATTGTCCGTACAGTTCTTGGTGGAGGAATGTTTAGTTGGGCAGACACTCGTTTGACTGCAGCAGCGCTTGCTATATTTGCAATTGCAACTATTTTCCAAAGCGCGAGCCTCCTTTTTACCAGAGCGTTTTATGCGCAGGGCGAAACAAAAAAACCGTTGATCGCTCATGTCACAGGTTCTGGTATTGCCATTATTCTCGGTGTCTTGTTTTTACGTATGAGTCCAGAGGGTTTTTTGGAGACAATGTCATATCTACTAAAGATAACTGATCTCGATCCGCACGTGTTACTTCTGCCAACTGCATTTGCTATTGGCTCATTGGTAACCGTGATATTGCTTGCTATCCCACTTTTTGTAAAAAAACTTGTTGGTGTATCCCTCCGTTTTGTAGCAGAAGTTGTGGGTGGCAGTCTTACCATGGGTGCAGTTGCATATATTGGTCTTATAATTTTTGAACCACTACTCGGAACCGATACGCTTGTTGGTATTTTCTCACAAGGGCTTTTTGCAGGACTATTGGGAATAATGAGTGGTATAGGTTTTCTGTGGGTGATTGGCAATACAGATGTTCGAGATGCAATATTCTTCCTAACACCAAAACGAGAAAAAGTAGACTTGCCAGCAACTGATGTGAGCGAGATGGCGCCTTAGTGCCTACGCCTATTTTGTGCTAGATTAGTGCCTGTATGTCGAATAGACTTAACAATATACGGAATTTTTCCATTATCGCTCACATAGACCACGGGAAGTCGACACTTGCCGATCGTATGCTTGAGGTGACGCATACGATTGAGAAGCGAAAGATGAAAGATCAGGTTCTCGACAATATGGAGCTTGAGCGCGAGAGAGGTATTACTATAAAAATGCGTCCAGTCCGCATGAATCTTACGCGTGGGGATGAGACATTTGTGCTCAATCTGATTGATACGCCAGGTCATATTGATTTTTCATATGAAGTATCACGTGCACTCACTGCTGTTGAGGGTGCAATTCTCTTGGTTGATGCCACTCAGGGTGTACAGGCTCAAACGCTTACTACGCTTAAGACGGCACAGGAATTAGGTCTTGTTATCATTCCTGTTGTATCAAAAATTGATTCTCCGCTCGCACGTGTTGATGAGGTATCGGAAGAATTGGCAAAACTTCTTGCTGTATCCAAGGATACAGTTCTCAGGGTATCTGGAAAAACAGGAGAAGGTGTTCTTGAACTTTTAGAAAAACTTGTTGATCGTGTCCCTCCACCTCAAATCGAAATTCAGAATAATTTTCGATCACTCGTATTTGATTTTTCATACTCGAATCATAGGGGAGTTATTGTATTCATCCGTGTGACTGATGGGGAAGTTCGTAAAAACGACACGCTTGTATTTCGTGCATCAAACAGTTCTTTTGTTGCACACGAAGTTGGTATTTTTACGCCTGAAGAAAAATCGGTTGATGTTCTGAAGGCGGGGGAGATCGGGTATATCGTAACTGGCATAAAAGAGCCGGGGGTTGCTGCTGTAGGAGATACTGTTTCTATCAAAGGAAGTCCTCTACCGCCGCTTTCTGGATACATGGAGCCCCGACCAGTTGTGTGGGCATCAATTTACCCAGAAAGCCAAGATGATTTTGTTTTACTCCGCCAATCACTTGAGCGACTCAGACTTTCGGACTCCTCTCTTTCATTTGAAGAAGAAGTCTCTGGTGTGATTGGGCGGGGGTTCCGCTGTGGTTTTTTGGGTATGCTCCATATGGAAATTATTACTGAGCGACTCCGACGTGAATTTACTTTAGAAATTATCGTGACCGCACCATCCATAACCTATGAAGTAATTCTCAAAAATAATAAAAGAGAAATTGTTTATTCCCCACATCTTTTTCCAGATGAAGGAAATATTTTAGAAATCCATGAGCCGTGGGTGTTGGTCAAAATCATCACACCTTCAGATTATATGGGTGAACTTTCTCAGCTACTTTATAACCATGAAGCAGAACTTGTTGATACGGACAATTTTAGCGAAGATCGCATTTCACTTGTCTTCCATATGCCACTTCGAGAACTTATGCGCAATTTCTTTGATGAAGTAAAAAGTGTGACATCTGGTTACGCATCACTCTCATATGAAATAGGGGAATTACGTGTGGCAGATGTGACGAAACTTGAGATCTTGGTGGCAGATGAGCCGGTACCTGCCTTTACTCGTATTGTTGCTCGACGTTTGGCACAAGAAGAATCAGAAAAGCTGGTTGAGAAGCTTTACACAGTTTTGCCGCGTCAACAGTTTATAACGAAAATCCAAGGTAAGGCACTTGGTAGAATTCTCTCGTCTAAAACACTTTCAGCGCTTAAAAAAGATGTTACGGGACATCTCTACGGAGGAGACATTACTCGAAAGCGTAAACTCTGGGAGAAGCAGAAAAAAGGAAAGAAGAAACTGAAGGAGCAAGGAAAGGTCAATATTCCTCACGATGTGTTTCTAAAGATGATCAAATAGTTAGAACAGGGGTGCTACGAGTAGCAGGATCATGCTGAGCGCCACTAAGACACCTAAAATAGTGAATAGTATGTGTGCGATCTTGCGGCCTCGTTTTGAGAACATCATGCTCCACAGTATACTGTAAAACAAGTTATTTATGTATATCTTGTATGGATACGTTGCGTAGACGAAAATCTTCTCGTTCAATAGGAAAAAAAATAATATCGGTAATATTGTTTCTCGTTTTACTATTGCTTATGAATGCTACATGGAAAATGTATCGATCGTATAAAGAGAGTGTTGAGCGAAAAGAGACAGTATCGGATGAGTTTGGGGAGATTGAGGGTCGTATTCAGGCTGTGGAGACAAAGGTCGCAAGCCTCCAAACAATTGAAGGTAGGGAAGCTGAAATCAGGAGTTCATTTAATGTGGTAAAGCCGGGAGAGCAGGTTGCGATAGTGGTGCCAACTGAAGAAACGGTCCAAAAGAAAGTGGAAAAACGTCCGTGGTACACGTGGTTGTGGAGGGGAAATTTGATTGGAGTTGAAAACTAGTTTGGTGTCAGGAGGCAGGCTCGGTCACAACTCTCCTGTTTCGATAAACCGAGCACTTACAATGTAAGTGCTCGGTAAATCTTCACAACGGAGGTCGCGACCCCACCTCGCGCACCTCTCGACAAGCTCGAGGGCTTCGCGCGCTCCGGCTTTCGAACCTTTTCCTGACGTGAAATAAAAGTCGCGGAGCACTTTCGTACTCCGTTCCTTTATTTCATGTGTCAGGAGGCGGGCTCGAACCGCCGACCCTTCGCTCTTCAGGCGAATGCTCTACCAACTGAGCTATCCTGACATATTTATTTCTTAAGAAACTCTACCAACTGACCCGCCTGCCATCGCCTGCGGCTTCAGCCAATGGCGGGCAGGGCTATCCTGACATTTATTCTTCACTCTTGAAGAAATCTAAGAAATTTTGAAGATTACCTTGAAACTCCTCGTCTACTGCTGTGAATCGTGCATCTACATCGTTATAGAATTGCTGTGCGCCCTCAATATATGGTTGGATAAAATAATATGCTCCAATCGCTGCCCCCGCCAAGATGAGCCAGTAGACCACACGCATAATATTAGCAATGCGCTGGCTACGGCGCATTTTGTGAAGCATCGTGTTGTTTTCTCGTGTCAGAGAAAGCAGTTCTTGCACTTTTCTATCCATCGGATCCACGACTTCAAATGTAGCAAAAATGGGGTCTTTTTACAATATTCGTGATAGAGTATTTTCGTCCGGCGCCCTTGCATGAGAATTCCCATGCAAGGTAAGCCATTCGGACATAATACAGAAATAAATTACTGTATTATGATCCTCATTTGCCCTTGTAGTTCAATGGATAGAACAGCGCACTCCTAACGCGCCGATTCAGGTTCGACTCCTGACGAGGGCACACTTAAACTACTTTTTAAGTGTGCCCTCGTAAAAACTGTATTGATACAGTTTTGTCAGGAGTCGAAAGACGGAACTGTGTTTTGTGAGCACACAAAACAGTCGAGTCGGGGTCGAGAAATTTTATGAGTGACGACGAGTAAAATATTCGTGATCGATTCCTGGCAAGGGCACAGAAATTAAACCAAAAATTGTCTGGAATTAATTCCAGACAATTTTTGGTTACGCACTTCCTCTTACCTTGAGTTTTGTTTGCCTATTTTTATCTATCTTTGGAAGTTTAATAACAAGCAGTCCATGCTTTTCAATAGCTTCTGCTGCCTCAACATCTATTTCGGCAGGGAGGGAGATGGTGCGTGAAAAAGCACCCCAATAAAGTTCTTTATATATATGGTGATTATCTTCCGCAGTTCGTTCATGCTCACGTTTACCTTTGATAGTTACACTATCTCGGGTAATGGCAACATCTAAATCTTCTGGTTTTACACCGGCAACCATTGTCTTGATGATAAGGTCGTCCCCAGCGTCATGCATGTCAACTGCGAGTTCACCTTCAGATTCGAGTTCTTCTTCTGCTGGTGTAGCTGCCCAGTCGTCATCAGTATTAACTGCCAAATGTTTACTACGACCACGTCGTGGTTTTTCTTCTACGACTTCGACTTCGTCCTCTTCAGGATCCTCATACTCGTAGTCGTCTACTTTGACAGCGCCTGTTAATCTTTCAAAAAATGATCTGCGATCTCGGAACATATTTATAGTTTAATCTCTTCTGACAAAGGAGAGAGCTTTTTAATCCGTTCAATAATTGCAATAAAGGCGACGATGAAGATCCAGACAGATATAAAAGCGATGGTGGTATGCCTTAGAGCACCTTCAATTATAAGCAGATTAAAGACTGCATGCAATGCAATAGCTGTCAGTAATCCACAGAATGCATATAATTTTCGGACTTTTGGAGTTTTATAAAAGCCGAAAGCAATGAAAGATCCGAGCACAACAGATGATAGAAAATGAAGCATTGAAGCCCCTACAAAGCGGAAATTGGAAACGACAATGCTTTCGAGCAAGCTACTGCCATTAAGTGAATTTAAGATGTAGAGGGTGTTTTCAAAAGCAGCGAATCCGAGTGCGGTTGTCAGCATATAAATGATGGCATCTATCGGTTCGTTGTAAGAGCTTTTCATAAAACCGCCAAGAAGGGCTCCCCAGTATTTAAAAACTTCTTCAATCACTGACCAAACAAGAATGATGAGAAATAAATTATTTTTCAGATACGGTAGTGCGAATCTCTCAGCAACAACAGAAAAGAAAACGGCAACACCTCCGAGCAAAAAGCAAGAAATGATGACGCGCAATGGTTCTGGATGTTTCTTGTCTTCACGCAGCCAAAAAAGCAACCAGATTGCAGCTGGGATAGTTCCTAGGGTCAAAGCCCATAGCAATGTGTCTGGTTGTGCGTTCATCTACTTCGAAAGGGGCCAGCGCGTTACAATGAGATCGCGATCGTCCTCTCTCTTTATATCTTGCCAGATTTCTTCGGTGATGAAAGGCATAAATGGATGGAGAAGAATGAGGGAAGTACGAAGTATATGGCGAAGCGTGTATCGTGCTGAAGTTTTTTCAGTCTCGTTTCCTTCAGAGAGAATCTTTTTTTCCTGCTCTAAAATAATATCGGCAAATGTGTGCCATACGTAGTGGTAGAGATTGTCGCTTGCGAAATGGTATTTAAATTCTTTTATTTGATTAGTAACGTTCGCAGTGAGTGTCTCAAGTTCTTGTATATACGCCGTATCTGTTTCGGATAAGTTATCAGGTTTTGTATCGTCAGTTTCCTCTGTTTGTTCGAGAACAAAGCGAGTGATATTCCAGAGTTTGTTAGCAAATTTACGGTATGCGCGGATTTTATCTTCGGAAAGATTCAGGTCGTTTCCTGGACCATTACCGACGATAAATGACATGCGCAGTGCATCTGTGCCGTATGTTTCTATGAGATCAAGAGGATCAATAATATTGCCGAGCGACTTGCTCATCTTGCGTCCGTTTTTATCTCGTACGAGACCGTGAAGGTATACGGTCTTGAAGGGAATAGTGCCGAGTGTATATGTGGTCATCAAGATCATGCGAGCAACCCAGAAGAACAAAATGTCATAGCCTGTTTCAAGTACGCTCGTTGGATGATAAATACCGAGGTCACTTTCTGGATTAATGGTGCCGTCTGGTTGCAATGTGGGTTTACCCCGAGCGTCGTCGAGGGGCCACCCGAGTGTAGAGAATGTCCAAAGTCCTGAAGAGAACCATGTGTCGAGCGTATCAGGATCTTGTTCCCAACCATTGCCCTCTGGAGGTTCTATACCAACATATGTTTCAACTCCTCGACTATCGCTCGGGGTACCGTTCTGCCTGCCGTGAGCGTTAGTCGAACGGTACCACACAGGTATTTGGTGTCCAAACCAGATTTGTCGGGAAATATTCCAATCGTGCAAATTATCTATCCAATGGAAGTATGTTTTTTCAAAGCGTTCGGGCAAAATCTCTGTGAGACCTTTTTCTACTACATGACGCATGAGTTGCTTGAGAGTCACGGTTGCACCACTTTTGATACCATCAAGATGTGATGTGCGTAATGTGAAAGGTGTATCAACCGCAATGAACCACTGCTTCATTATCTGTGGCTCGATGATGCCTCCTGTGCGTTCTGCGGTTGCAATGTTATGAGTATAATCTTCTTCTTTAATGAATAAACCTTTTTCTTTTAGTTTTTCTAGAATTTTTTCACGTGCTTCGGTTATCTTGATGCCGGCAAACTCTTGCGCTACCGGAAGGAGTTTCCCGTACTGATCAATGATCTGTTCTTTATCCAATTTATGTTTTTCAGCAATTTGAAAATCGACAGCGGAATGCCATGGGGTAATCGTCATGACGCCCGTACCAAATTCCATATCGATACTCTCATCTTTGATGATAGTGGTCGTAATCGGACCATTGATCCACTCAATCTCTAATGTATCTCCGTGCTTGTATTTTTCATACCGTTTATCGTCTGGGTGCATGACTACATATTTGTCACCAAATTTTGTTTCTGGCCGCGCGGTACCAATAGTGAATGGTCCGTATTTCAAGTAGTAAAATTTTGTTTTCTCTTCTTGGTACACGATTTCGTCATCTGAAATTGTCGTCTGACCTTTCGGATCCCAGTTAACAATCTTTTCGCCTCTGTAAATCAAACCGTCTTCATACATCATTTTAAAAACCGTTCTCACCGCAACTGATCTTTGTTCATCGAGTGTGTATGCTTCGCGTGACCAATCAACAGATGCGCCCATCTTCTTTACTTGATTTACGATAGTGTCATGACTGTTTTGTGCAAACTCGCGTACTTTTTCAAGAAAAGCATCTCGTCCGAGGTCATGCTTGCGCACACCATCTTTCGCGAGTTCTTTTTCGACTTTAGATTGAGTTGCGATAGCGGCATGGTCGGTACCAGGTAACCACAGAGTTTTGTTACCATTCATGCGATGAAAACGCACCATGATGTCTTCGATGGTGAGACCGAGTGCATGTCCTGTATGAAGGGTGCCGGTTACGTTTGGAGGAGGAAGGACAATCGAAAAAGAGGGGGTTTGTGTATCAGAATCTCCTGCAGCTAATGTGTCGGGGTTAAAGTATCGTGAAGATTCCCATTTCCTATAAACAGTAGGCTCTGCTTGTGTGTGATCGTAGGGCTTCAAGTATTTTTCTGGAACTCGCATATATTTTCTTTAAAAGTAAAAATATCATATCACAGGAGAAAATAAGACATGTTTTGTCTTATACGTATAAAGGACATTAATATAATAAAATGTCCTTTAAGTCAAAAAAGCGAGTCTTTTAGCGACATTAGGACATTCATAAAAGACAGTTTTTTGTAATAGACAAAAATTCGATTAAATGCCTATAAATAAGGGTATTTTTAATGAGAACACATATTCAAAAACTTGACAAATTAAACTTATAAGAGTATTATCACGGCATAAATTTTTTGGTAATGGTTCACCGAAATTTAACAGTGAAGTGATTAGCAGAGGATTGAGTTAAAGAACTTACAAATATGAAATTCAGAAATACATTCGCATCAGTCTTGATGATGACCGTGCTGTTTACACAGAGCGCAGTTTTTGCAGGTTTGCCGCAGATTGCGTTTGCAGAAGAAATTGTTTCTGCAGATGGAAGTGCAACTACGTCAGAGGATGCTGGAGAAAATACTTCTTCTGATGAAACAAATGAGTCTGTAGATGAACGTACTGATGCATCATCTGGTGAAGATTTGTCAGTCGACGAGTCTTCAGAAGAAGTTGTTGCTGATGCAAACGAAACGGAAGAAGTTATAGAAGAGAACAAATCGTCTGAAGAAAAGGTGAACCAAACTGAAGATACATCTACACTCGTAGAAGAAACTCCTGTGTCTGATGGAGAAGTCGTTAAGGAGAAAACAGAAGAGGTTATAGAAACAATGTCGTCTGAAAACACTGTTCAGACACAAAACACATATCAATTTCCCGGTTATAACTTTGGAGGTAGTTATTCGTCAGGTGGACTTTCTGTATATAACTACACAAGCTCAAATACAAACACAAACTCAAGCACAGACTCAGAAAATCATGAAGTTGTATCATATACACTCAATAATTCATGTGACTTTAGTTGTCTAGCTGATATTAGTACTTCAGGAAATGGTGATATCCAGACAATCGGTGTGAGCTACAACACAGCAGAAAAGGATCTTGAAGAAATTGCTGCGCAATTTGGTTATACAATCAACGCAAATCAGGATCAGCTACCTATTGAGCGCTGGAGACTTGAAACCGCTGAAGATTTTACCTTTGAGGTAACACTGCTTGCTCGTGAGGCTGCATACCGACACGAAATTGGTTACTACTCATGGTTTGATATAGGAACATACAAAGCAATCGGTAAGACAGGAAATACGGTTGTGGGAAGTGCGCCATATATGACAGTCGGTGATCAGGTAAGTTTTACAATCGGTGACGGTAAGCAGTTTGGTTTTGCTATTAAATCTTATGACAATGGTGTGTATCGAGGTACACATGCAACAGAGAGAGCTGCAAACAGTGACGACATGACTGTCGATAATGCACTCGTATATAAGGTGAATGATGGTTACATAATTGGTTTTGAAGATCTTCCTGCAAATGGTCCTCGAGACAATGACTTTAATGATGTTGTATTGCTTGTTCGTCCAACAGATTGTGACGACAACAATGGTGGAGAAGATCCAAAAGGTATCGACCTTTCTGTTTCAAAGACAGCATCAGTTGCGACAACAACAGTAGGAACTTCGTTTACTTACACAATTTCACTTACAAATAATGGTCCTGAACATGCGACAGACGTAACGGTATATGATGCAATGCCAACAGGACTTACTATTCTTAATAAGGATGCCACTGTGGGAACCTTTGACCAAAACACACTCGTGTGGACCGTGGGAGATTTGACCGCACAGGATACGCAGACACTTACGCTTACCGTGAGTGCAAACACAACAGGTACATATGTAAATACGGCGGTAGCAACTTCAACAAGTAGTAAGACTGATACAGATTTGGATAACAACAGTGATACGGTAACTGTCGTGGTTGGTGAGGATAATAGTGGTGGAGAAAATATGTGTCTTGCCTACGTTACACCTTTTGGTAACGATAGCTCAATCTCTACAGGAGAAAGTTTCGAATCTACAGAAAAAACATTGCAAGATATTCTTGATGAAAATGGATATGGATCAGTTGATGCTGATGCCGACCAAAAGCCTTATGAGAAATGGGGTATTGCAAACGACAAATCAGTTACGTTTGAAGTAAGAGTACTCGGTAAACAGGCATACTACGAAGACATCTTTGGTGTATATAAGGCAGGAGACCTAGATAGTTTTGAAGCTCTTGGACGCACAGGTGTTATTCCAGCACCGGCAACTACAACAGCACCTCTAACTCAAGTGGGTGAGGGTCAAGTATTTACCATGGAGGATGGTGATACCTTTGGTCTTGCTATCAAAGCCTACGATCCAAATGGTCCATTCATTCAGACATTTGCGACAGAAAATGATCTCAACATCGATACTAATTCAGATCATGCAATTGTCTTTGAGGTAGCAGATGGATACATCGTTGCGTTTGAAGATATTCCAGCAGGATGGGTGCGTGACAATGACTACAATGATCTTGTGCTTCTCATCACGCCTATCAGTTGTTCAGATATACCAAGTAATGGAGACAAAGGTATCGACCTCTCTGTTTCAAAGACAGCTTCGGTTGCCACAACGACTGCAAACGCATCATTCACCTACACAATTTCAGTAACAAACGCAGGTCCTGAAACTGCAACGGGTGTAGAAGTGACAGATCAAATTCCAGCCGGTGTAACACTTACGAGCGCAACGACAACTGTTGGTAACTATTCAACAACAACAAATGTTTGGACAATCGACTCACTTGCACCAAGTTCAAGCGAAACACTCACTCTCTCTGTGACGGTTGCATCTTCTACAACGGGTGACATTGTAAACACTGCTACGGCATCATCTACAGATGGTAAAACAGACAAAGATCCAAATAATAATAGTGACACAGTAACTGTAACAGTAACCGACGGTAACGGCGGTGGAGGCGGTGGCAACACTGGTATCGACCTCTCTGTGTCAAAGACAGCCTCTGTTGCAACTACAACAGTAAACACATCATTCACCTACACAATTTCAGTAACCAATAGTGGTCCTGAATCAGCAGAAGGCGTTGAAGTAACAGACATGTTGCCAGAAGGTATCGTGTTTGGATCAGCAACTTCAACTACCGGATCATACGCAACAAGTACCGGTATCTGGACAGTAGGTACGCTTGCAAACAATACATCTGAAACTCTTACACTTACCGTAACAGCAAGCACAACAGGTGATATTGCAAACACAGCAACTGCAACATCAACAGGCGGCAAGACAGATAACAATCCAGACAACAACACATCTACTTCAACAGTTACTGTTACTGACGGTAACGGAGGCGGTGGCGGTGGCAACACAGGTATTGATCTCTCTGTATCAAAAACAGGTTCAATCAGCGAAGTAGACGAAACAGATGTAGAGTTTACCTACACAATCTCAGTAACAAATAGTGGTCCAGAGACAGCAACAGATATTGAAGTAGCAGACGAATTGCCAGCAGCTGTCGAATTTGTAAGTGCGACAAGTACGACTGGTACATATGCAACAAGCACACACATCTGGACAATCGATTCACTTGCAAATGGTGCATCTGCAACACTGACTATCACAGTAAAGGTACTATCAATTGACGAAGACTTTACAAACACAGCAACTGCAACATCAACAGGCGGCAAGACAGATAACAATCCAGACAACAACACAGACACACATACAGTTACAATTCCTGATGACAACGGAGGTGGCGGAGGTGGATCGTCTGGCGGTGGAGGTGGTGGCGGCTCATCATCTGGTGGCGGCGGAGGTGGCACAGTGAATATTGTGGGCGGTAGCGGTGATATCGACGTAAGTGCACCACAGTGTGAGTACCTTAAAGAATTCCTTCGATATGGTTACAACAACAATCCTGTTGAAGTAATCAAGCTCCAAGCATTTCTTAACTCATTTGAAAATGAAAGCCTTGCAGTTGATGGATTCTTTGATCTCTCTACTGATGCAGCCGTGCGCCGATTCCAAGTTAAATACTTTAACGATATTCTCGAGCCATGGGGTCATACAGACTCTACAGGATATGTGTACATTCTGACGAAGAAGAAAGTAAACGAAATCTTCTGTAATCGTGCATTCCCTGTAACACCAGGAGAAGCACAGGAAATTGTAGAATTCCGTGCATTCCTTGAATCTCTCCGTGCACGCGGTATCGATACAACAGATTTTGAAGGAGGTATCGGCGGAGATTTGGGCGGAGACGATAATGGTCTTGCAACAGATACGACAGGAACAACGAGTGGTCTAGGAGATTTCTTTAAAGATCTCTTTGGTGGCGGAGACAGCGAAGATACTGCAACGTCTACAGCTACATCAACCAGTCAGTTTGCTTCAACACTCAAAAACTTGGCAGCGGCAGCGCTTGTCTTCCCAGCAGATACTGGAGATGCGCTCGGATGTCTCATTGTATTACTCATCATCCTACTTATTATCTATGTTCTCGGAACAGTGATTGTAAACGGTATGAGTGATAACAAACCAATGGAGGTAGTGCGTCGAAGAAAGATTATTGCATTCATGATTGGTGTTGTGATTGCGATCGTGATTGCATTCCTCGCACCATATCCATGCATCATCTTGCCACTTATCCTCATCCTTATTGTCCTTATCATCTGGTATTTCGTGAGACGCAAGGAAAGTAAACCAGAGGAAATGAATAAAGAGTTCTCACTCTAAAAACGGCGGCTAGCAAAAAACCATACAAACCTAAAAGAGACCCGTACGGGTCTCTTTTAGGTTATGAATATTACAAAGGTTCAACCTTTGTAGACCTTCATACACAAAGGTTGAACCTTTGTAATAGAGGAAGATGAAAAAAAGGGTAGATTATGTAGCTATAACTTTAAATTACCAATCGCGCGTATCGAATCTGTGGAAGTGATATGTTCTGGTGTATGGTGCAGTCTGACGCCGAGTGCAAGTGCAATCATGAGTGCGTTGTCTCCGGTTAGGTTGTGTGCAGGCATGTATATGTCGATGTTTGATCCTGCTTCCGCTACTTTTTCTGCAAGCTTTTCTCGAAGATACTTGCTTGCCATAACACCTCCACCAAATGCACATGATTGTGCACCAGATTCGACCAAAGCCTTGAAGAGCTTTGTGGTGAGCACATCGGCGACAGCTTCTTCAAATTCTCTCGCAAGACCCGCCTGCCATTCGGCTTGAGCCGTCAGGCGATTGGCGGGCAGGCCCGCTTTTTCATCCTCACTAAATTCATTATCTCTCACTGCATAGAGCACTGCTGTCTTGAGTCCAGAAAAAGAAAAGTCTAGATCAGGTGTACCAATCATAGGTCGAGGAAGTTCTACGGGTGAAGGAATCTGTTCTACCCGTGCTCGTTCGGCGAGGCGTCCGATTTCCGGACCGCCGGGATATGAAAGACCCAAGAGGCGCGCAGTCTTGTCATAGGCTTCACCGACCGCATCGTCGCGTGTTTTGCCGACTATAGTATATGAACCCCAAGAATCCATGTGAATAATCTCTGTGTGTCCACCAGAGACGAGGAGAGTTGTCATGGGGAAGTTTGGTGTCTTGATGACATTATTTTCAAACAGGGCAGAGACGAGGTGTCCCTCCATGTGATTCACCGGAATAACTTCGACATGAGGCCAGAGCACTTTGAGTGCATGGGCAAAATTGATACCGACCCAAAGCGCCGGTTCGAGCCCTGGGCCTTGCGTGATGGCAATCACATCAATTCCCTCACCACTTACCCCGAGTAAGTGTTGCACAATATGTTCATAGAGATCAGGTTCACGTTCGAGCACTTTCTGAATTTTTTCTTTTGTCTCGATGCTTGCTTCGATCTGTGTTTTAAAGAGTTCATTTTCTTTTTCTTTACTCTCCGCAATCACTTTCAGCATTACTGGAACCAGGTTCAATCCATGCTCGCGTTTTGCAAGTGCTGGAAATACTCCCCCGAATTCGGCGTGTAGATTTGCTTGTGAATGCACGATATGTGCCAAAACATCGACAGATATGCCCGTATCTGTTTTGTGCGTTCGTATGAGTGCAATCGAAGTTTCGTCACAGCTTGTCTCTATAGATAGAATAGTTTTTTGCATACTTTTTGTGCGCGGTGAGGGACTCCCCGCCTGCCAACGCCTGAAGTCGTAGACAATAGCGGGCAGGGAACCCCCGGCATCAACAACGTCAATGTTGCGCTCTACCAACTGACCCGCCTGCCAACGCCTGGTGATCCTTGGTGGGATCGAACCACCGACCTTTTCGATGTCAACGAAACGCTCTACCACTGAGCTAAAGGATCGTATGCATGGCGGGCAGCTAACCGCGCAGAACGGGGCTATAGTATCGTTTCTGGCTGTATATTTCAAATGGTATTAATCTTCGTACGCAAGTACCACAAGTGCTGAAAACGCGAGAGTGAGGTTCTTTACAACAAATTCTCCGGCGAGTGAAAGCACGGGGAAATATGGATCAAATACGACGTGCCAGCCGTAGAGAAACGTTGAGAATGTCCCGGCAAGGTGCGCGACAAGAAGTACATGAGTAAGGCTGCGCGCTTTGTTGATGAGGATCATGATTCCCAAAATAGTTTCTATGATGCCGAGCGTGATGAGGCCTGCACCGTCTGAAAACCAGGGCACCATAGAGTGGTAAACCAAATCAAAGACAGGATTGAATCCAAATATTTTAAGCAATCCAAACCATATGAAAATAATAGCGAGCGTGAGCCTCAGAGCGGTTAATAGATGGTGTTTATGCGGAGATGTTTTTAACATTTTTTCCATAAGAAATATTATATCAATTTAAAGGGTCGCTATTTGGGGATTTGTCCCAACATTTCTGTCTAACATAAATCTCACCTTCATCCTGTATACGTTTATTTTATGCTATAGCATAAAATAAACGTATACAGGTGAAAGAATGTGACCAGTTACTTCTTTGATTTTCTGGAGAGTACAAATTTTTGCGAGGGGCTTGCCGGCTTGTCTCTGCGATGAATGCAGCCGGCCCAACAGCAGGGGCGACGCTTACCTTTGGCAAGGTCACTGACCGCGCGTTTTATATGCTGTGTGCGTGTTTCTGCTTTTTTGACCGATATTACCCAACAGATCCATTCATTTCGTGCGAGCGGTGTAATATCTTCCCATACCCTTTGTGCTTTTGCTGAAGCAGAAAGTGCTTTCTGGAGATCGGCAGGGAGTTTGTGAGCTACGCCATCTGAGAGTTTAGGCATATATTGATTTTAGCAAATATACAAGCCGTCTCGAGTTGGAACTGTGGGAGGCCTTGTCCAGCTTGGTGGATTCAACGACATTGTAAACTCAATTTGATAGTGTCTCGTGCGTAACTCTCTAGATGATAGTTTCAGGATTTATAATTGCTTTAGATGGCACACCTTTCTTTTTTAATTCTTCCATAATGATTGATATGACAGACATTTGCATACTCATGCCCATTTCTTTTGTTTTTATAGCACCTTCTGTTTGTAATATTGAAAAAGTGAAGTCAGTGAGATTATCCAAGTAAGATATACGTTCATTCATTACCTCTTTTGCTCCATTTGGATTAAATGTTGCATACCTAATTTTAAGCATCTCATTCATAACATCTTGGATAGTTTTCTCAGAAGAACTTAGTTTAAGATAGTTTTTTGCTACCCATCGTGCGGTTGAGCCAGTAGCTCCAAATTTAAGGATGAATTTCAACATAATCTTATTGTATCACTAGCATCTCATGCTATCTGTTAATGCGGAGAGGGAGGGAATTTCTCCCTCGACTTAAAACTTTTTCGTCAAAAAGTTTTAGTCTGGGCACCGGCTCGCGTACAGGCACTACTGTGCCTGACTTCGTACGCTCCGCCGTTCGAATCCCACCTCATCCGTAAAACAAAAGTCGCCCGATGCTACGCATCGGACTCCTTTGTTTTATGCGGAGAGGGAGGGATTCGAACCCTCGGTACGGTTTCCCGTACACCGCGTTTCGAGTGCGGCACATTCGACCACTCTGTCACCTCTCCGTGCAATCTAGAACACTATCATATCTTTTGCATTTTTGGTCAAAAATGATATAGTTTCTGCCGTATTTTGGCCCTATCGTCTAACGGTTAGGACATCGGCTTTTCAAGCCGGTAATCGGGGTTCGATTCCCCGTAGGGTCACATGAAAAATGAAGAGGCTCCCGCAAGGGAGCTTTTTCATGTGACCCTACGGGCAGAAAGGGGTCGGGGAAACTGGGTGTTTCCCCGTGGAGGAAGGCAGTGAGTCCTCGAACGTTGGAAAACCGTGGGTTTCCAAGGTCTCGTAAGGGTCAATGAAAAATTATCTGTGACCGAAAGTGTATTCACGTTTCCCCGTAGGGTCACATCAGGACTGATATTCTCGATAGATAATTATGATATATTTTCTTCATGAAAATATATCGCTATGTTATAGATGGGCTTGTGATACTCCTGGCACTCTTTGTTTTTGGTCCACATTTGTATTATCTCTTGCCGTATGACTACGTAGACACAACTCTTCCGGACGATGTTGCCGATTATAATATTGCGATGTATACGTACCTGGAAAGTTTACCTCAAGATTTCCAGACATTACTCGCAGAGCCAACTGGTCTCACTGGTACGCAGCGCTTTCGCACACAGGAAAATCGAAGCTTATTATCGGCAGAAGAAGTGTATGAACAGAGCAAGGACAGTGTGGTGATTATCGAGACGATGGATATGTATGGAGACCCATATAGTGGCGGCGGTGTTGTGCTGTCATCTGATGGGCTGATTGTCACGAGTTATCATCAATTGCAGGATGCAGAAAAAGTTGCAGTTTCACTTTATGATGGCAGCATTGTCAAAGTCACCGATGTGGTTGCATACGACGAAGCGCTCGATATTGCATTTATAAAGATCGATAGTGTCGATCTGCAGCCGATGCCGATAGGAGACAGTGCGCTACTTTCGATCGGTGAGCGAGTCTACTCCATCGGGCATCCTGAAGGATTTCATCACTCGTTTGCAGAGGGTGTGGTCAGTGGTATCCGTGACTATTCGTCTAGAGGTGAAGGGATACAGATCCAGATGACGAATCCGATTTCAGCAGGGAATAGTGGTGGCGCGTTGCTCAATACCTATGGCGAGCTTGTGGGTATTCCATCGTGGTCTCTTGAATACGAAGACAATATCGTCTCTATCCAAAACCTCAATTTCTCCATCCCGATCAGGGAGGCGCTCGGAATTTTAGAATAAGTCCAAACCTTGAAAATACGGCTTTATAAAAGAAAATTTTGTTTTTATATATTATAAAGAGCTTAAATCAGGAGTCGTCTTTTTTATTGATAAAGTTTATTTTTTGGACTAATATCCATAATACAGATGAATACCAATCAACATCAAAAAAATTATGAGGTGAAACTACCCAGAATAATGACGATCGTTTTAAGCATTGCTTCTTATTATAGAAAAACATATTTTAATACTAATGACTTAGCTATATTAGGAAACAAATATAAGCAGGATATAATACGCACCAGGAAAGATAAGGAGCACTATGCTTTTGCGAATGACACGAATTTCGGCGGAATTAGAGGTAATCTCGCTACTTTGTTGACTTGGAAGGGGGTTATTAAAAAAGATAATAGATTAGTTAATGCGTATTCTGTTGGCAGAAATGAACAAATAGTTAATGCTGTTGCTAGTGGAAAAATTATGCTTGATCTGACAAACGACAAAGCTCATACACAGAATGAGAATCTTTTAAAATTATTGAAGGCTGAGATTTACTTAAGGTCAGTCAGGGAAGGTCAGGCACATATAAAAACATTTATAAAGAACAATAACCATATTGGTTTTGGGAGAGATCTTGAGTTTCCAAAAACTTCTGTAGTAAAGACCAGTAAAGGTGTATGTTTTTTGAGGGCAATTGTTAATAATTTTGTAGATAGTAAAAATGAAGTTCTTAGTTATAGAATAGTCGATTTATGGTCTTCTAAAAAAATTTTAAAAGCTAATATTCATGTCTTATTTGTTGTTCCTAGAGGTAGTGACTATTGGTGTTCTATCTATGCTTTGTCTTTGGAGGAACTGTGGATCAATAAACCTGCAATTATAAATATAAACTTACTAAACAAAAAATGTTTTGATGACATTGGAAAAGAGTATGAATTAAGAAAATTAGATTATGCGATAAATAATTTTACGAAAAGAGATGCAAATATAAATTTGCGTATAGGGTATGATCCAAGAGAATTTTTAATTAGATATGTTATTGATGAAACAAAAAATAAGAGAATAAGGGAAAGTGAATTTAGTTTGTTTACCAAGAATTTCTTGAATTGGAATCCGAGAATAAAAATTAATAATGTGGAGGTGTGTAACATTATTGAATCAAGTTCTGGTGGTGTTGATCTGACACTCCAGTTTGTTAATGGATCTGAGGCAAAGGTTGAGCTTGAGCATAATTGGAAAAATTATATTGATCATGGTCATCATACTAGTAACGCATGGTCAAAATGTTGGTTGTATGCTGATGAGCAGTGGGATTTCGATAATATAAAAAATATTTTTCAAACACATTTTAAAAAGCACGGAGACCGTGTTCCAACAACATTTCTAACTAAAATAGATGGTAAACAAAAGATATTTAGAGTTGATTGGCATACTCTTGATGTTTCGGAAATCGATATTACAAATTATTGATTTGTGATTTTCTTTATGTTTTTCAATTCTTTTAGTCTATTGATCATAATTGCGTAGTATTCACTATCTTTTTCTATACTTATACTATTTCTCTCTAGGTCATTTGCAACTTTTGTTATTGTTCCACTACCAGCAAAACAGTCTAAAATCAGATCGTTTTTATTGGTGAAAATTTTAATTAGAAATTCAATAACTTTCTCAGGTTTTTGTGTAGGGTGTTTTGTTCTTTCTTTTCCCATACATATCGGTGTTTCTATAAAATTATGCATCTCTCTTTGGTTGCTAAAGTTGAAAGTGTAGCTGATTTTTTTATTATCGAAACCGTTCGTTGCCCATACAATTGCCTCATTGGAAGACAAAAAACCATTTTTTCTAATTTGTGGTGCCGGATTTGTTTTATGCCAAATTATTGTTGCATGATGTGAAAAACCTAACGATTCGTAGATCCGCTTAATATCACTTATATATTCTAACTTACAGAATAAAACTAAATTACCATTTTCCTTTAAAACTTTTTTAATCTCACTTACCCACTTTCTGGTAAAAACCAAGAATTCATCATCTTTAAAATAGTCCCATTCTCCAAAATCAGAAGAAAGAGCTTTTCTACCTTTCAATAATTTCGTATTTTTATTGGCAGTATTGTAGGGAGGATCCACAATAACGGCATCAACTTTTCTTTTGATTTTACCTAGGGAGTTAAAAACATCTCCAAGGATTAGTGTGTGTTTGTTCTTTTTCATTAGGTTTTATTTTTTATTCTATCAATCGACATCTTGTAGAACGCGTTGTCTATTTCGCATCCAGAGTAAAACCTGTTCATTCTTTTGGCTACCACAGCAGTGGTACCAGATCCGAGAAAAGGGTCGAAAACAATGTCACCGCTGTTTGTTGTTGATTTAATAATTCTTTCTAGTAACCACTCAGGTTTCTGTGTTGGGTGTATCTTCTTTCCTCCAAAAGTTTTACCTTTTGGCCAAATAGATCTCATTTGCTTGCCATCATTGTCTTTTTTCATTAAATCATAATTGAAAATATTCCCCTTTCCTTTTCTGGCCCAAATAAAATTTTCGTGATCTGCTACGAATCTAGTACAAGACAAATTGGGTGTCGCATCTGTTTTATGCCACAAGATTTCATTTAATAATTCAAAGCCAGTTTTTTCTAATAAATAACCGGTCGTATAAATACTGTGATAAGTTCCTGCCACCCATATTGCTCCATTTTTTTTCAAAATACGGAATGCCTCGTCTATCCATTTTTTCGTAAATAGTTCATAATTATCGATTATGTCCCAAAGACCTTTATTAGTATATAGGTCTTTGCCACCTGATTTTGTAAATTTAATTTTAAAATTGCTTTTACTGAGATTATAAGGGGGGTCTGCAAAAATGAGGTCTATAGACTCGTCTTCTATTGAGCTCATTATCTTTATGCAGTCATCGTTAAAAATCTTATTCTTGAGCCCGTCTTTTGTTATTTTATCTCTCGCCTCTTTTTTAGGTTTTTTAGAGAGGGTAAGTAGATATGCTAATGAATCTTTTTCAATTCTTCTGGCACCTCCAATTTTAATAGAAGGAATTATATTTTTAGATATGTATCTTTTTATAGTTATTTCAGACACATTTAAAAAATCAGAAGCTTCTTTTATTGTGTAAAAATTTGGCTGCATTGTTTTTATCTAAGCTCGTAAAAGTATCAATTGGTATCAATTTTAGCAGTAATGGGTATTTTGGTATGGGGATAACGTTTGTAGGTTAAAACCAAGTATAAATTTAGGGGAGGTTTTAGCAGTGGTGTAAAAATATTGGTGGTACATATCTTTGGCATGAACAAATTCGCGATAGGAGGTCTTTATATTGTGATCCTACGAAGCATTTAACGGAGAATTGTGATATAACGCTTATATTATGCCAGCAAATAATCTTGGGAAAATTTCAAAAGTGGAGTTTAGGAAAGCGTGGAATCATGAGGCTTCTGATTTTACAAATTGGCTCGCGGAGGAAGAAAACCTACGCCTCTTGAGTGATGAAATCGGTATTGATATTAAACTTATTCAAACAGAAGCAAGTGTGGGGAAATTTAATGTTGATATTCTGGCAGAAGAGGAAAACACAGGAAAGAAGATTGTCATTGAAAATCAACTCGAAGCGACAAACCATGACCATCTTGGGAAAATTATTACCTATGCGTCTGGCTACGAGGCAAATATTGTCATTTGGGTTGTGAAGGAAGCGAGAGAGGAACATCGACAAGCGGTCGACTGGCTCAATGAGCATACTGATGAGGATCTTGCATTCTTTTTGATACAAATAGAATTGTGGCAGATCGGGATGTCTCCGTTTGCACCTAAGTTTGAAATGATTTCTAAGCCAAATGATTGGGCTAAAACAATAAAGCAATCAGTCGGAAGTAATAAAGTAACCGAAACAAAGGCGCAGCAATTGCAATTTTGGGAACAGTTTAAGAATTATGCAAAGGACCATAATACAAATTTGAGATTGCAGAAAGCTTATCCACATCACTGGATGAACGTCAGTATTGGGAGTAGCCATGCACATATGGCACTTTCTATGAGTTCATTTGATGAGGTGATGCGAACAGAGCTGTATATACCAGATAATAAAGAAATATATAATTTTTTGTATAAGCAAAGAGATAAGATTGAAAAAGAATTTGGCATGAAGCTCGAGTGGATGGAATTACCAGAAAGAAAAGCGAGTCGTATAAAAGTAGAAACTTCAGGCCTTATAGATAATACGGACGAATGGGAAACATATTTTGCATGGCTTCAAAAAACCGCCGAAGATTTTCAACGAGTTTTTTCAAAAATTTTAAAAAAGTATAAATAATCCCATGAACTCATCTAAAACTCTCTATATCATGTGTGGTGTGGGATTTGCGGGGAAATCTACCCTTGCGAAAAAGATCGCGGAATATACCGGGGCGACTTTGGTCAGTCAGGATGCTATGTATTTTGAAAAAGAAGAGGTAAGTTGACACATTACGTGTTAAGTAGTATTAAGTAGATGGAGGGCAGAGGATGCCGAATCATACGAAGTGGACTGATGACAGGTTGGCTGTGGTTCGAGAACTTGCGAGTGAGCAAGGTCTTACTGCACGTGCAATATTTGCCCTGCAAAGACCAGAGCTTACTGGATTCACCGAGCGTGCGATCCAAAATACGATGGCTCGGTTTGGGTACACGGATCCAAGGCGGAGCGCGCAACGAAAGCGTGCGCGTCGCCTAACGAAGGACGAGAAGGAACGACTGATCGAATATCTCGAAGGTGACGGCGCAAAGAAATCGAACAAGCTCGTGGCAAAGAAGCTCAAAGTGCCGCTTGCTAGTGTCGAGTACTGGCGTAAGCAACTAGGTCAACGGGTCGATCGTAACAAGATTTTCAAATCTGCTGTGTATCGGCGGAGCGCGTCACGTCGGGCAACTCTGTATGGCCAAGAGATCAGAGAGGCGCGTCGAGCGCAATTTCGGGCGAGGCGCACACGTCTTATCCAACAACTGAGGAAGCAACCGGACAAGGTTTGTAGGACCTGTAAGGAGCCTTGGTTTGAAGATGAATTCTTCTTTTATCGCGCTTCGACGCGAAGCAAAGACAACAAGCGCTTATTGTTTGCGACGTGCAAGGCGTGCGTCAGTGAACAGAGGGCGCGACAACGACGTCATGTCTGAAAATGGGGGTCACCTGAAACACGGGTGACCCTTGTTCTTTTTTGTCTGAGCATTCTATATAATGTACACGCATAGGTAGACTCGCCGGTTTTCAGGCTCTCAGTTTTTGAAAGAAGATCATCTTCTGAACATGACGCATTCTTACATGCAGTTTTTGTATTGCAAAAACCCAGAACGGAGCGTTTGGGGAAACAACCCTTAAAAAGGATTGACAAACGCTCCGTTCTGGGTTTTTAACGTGCTTTCACCTTCATGAATGCCTTGCGGGCATTTTAATGATTTACAAGCTAAAGTCAAATATATGGCTCTGTTGGGTTTGACACTCAAAAAAATGTATCTCTTGTCCACAAAATGTGGATAAAGTTCGTTGACTCTTCATGGTCACGTCGTACCATTAGAAGTACGAGAACTGATGGGAAACCAGTACTCGGTCGCCGACTATGCAATACAACTGGTTTCCAAAATTTTTCATAGCAGTATAAAACCGACAAACCCGGGGAAGAGGTATGTCGGTTTTTCGTAAAATTTGAAACCAGTTAGTCGAGAACCTCGACAATCCAAATGACAGAGCACAGAACGTGTTTGTGTTTTGATATTTGGATTGCCATTACGTATATCCCTTACACGGAGTATGCGTATCGCAATTCAAAGTTAATGGTCGATATCATTCTCGTACGAGAAATTTATTACAAGAATTAATTAATCAAAGTAAAGATATGAAGAAAGTAACAGCAATTATTGCTACAGTAGCATTTCTCGCAAGTGTGAACGTAGCAAACGCATGGTACTGGGGCGGATGGAATGATGATGACAATACGGTAAACATCAATACTACAAATTCTGCAACAGTTTCAAATACAGTAACTACAAAGGCAAACACTGGCTCAAACACAACAGTTGGCGGTAGTGCTGGTAACACAGTATCTGGGTATGGCAACAACGGTGGTAATGATGCTACTGGAGGAGATGCAGATGTTGATACTGGTGATGCAACAGCAGTTAGTGATGTTCTCAACAATGTGAACGGAACTGACATTAACGTTGTTGGTCCAGACTGTGGTTGTGAAGGTGACAACGAAGTAAACGTAAACGTTAGAAATAGCGCAACGGTTACAAACGATGTTTACACCAAAGCAAACACGGGCTACAACACAACAGTTGGCGGCAGTGCAGGTAATGATGTAGACGGCGCTACTCGCCCATGGTGGAGAAGACATCATGTGGTAAATGGTGGCAACAACGGTGGTAATGATGCTACTGGAGGAGATGCAGATGTTGATACTGGAGAAGCAGTAAGTGGTACGGTGGTATCTAATTACGTAAACCAGACAATAGTTCGCGTACGACGATAATCGTACAAGGTGAGGAAGGTTCCCTTCCTCCCGCAAAATCCCATATTTTCGGGATTTTGCGGGAGGAACACCGAAAATTATGAAAAGAAACATCGTGTACATACTCTATATGGGAATATTATGGGCACTCGCACTCCCTGCGCAGGCTTATACAGAGGTGACAAATACGGTGACAACAGAGGCAAATACAGGAGGCGGAGGTGGTACGGCGACGGTCAACACAAAGATCTACACAGAGGTAAATGGGGAGGTGATAACTGATATCGATGAGACAAAGACAAGCACAGACGGTTCTCCTGTAGTGATAGAAAAGGAAATCACATATTCAGATAATTGGAGAGATATACCAACGGACATAGACATGGTTTCAGAAACTCGTACGGAGACATCTGTACAGGTTAAAGAGGATTCAGTAATGATGAATGAAGATGATGTCGATGCTATGGAAGAAGTAATGGAGGAGATGACGGAGGAGCGTCTAGAAGATGTTGAGGCAAGATCAGAGGCACAGGTAACCGTGTTTGCACGCATTAAAGTATTTTTCAAAACATATGTATTTTGGTGGCTATAAAAAAGACCCAATATGTGAACAAGTGCTAGCGATATGGATCGCGCTTGTGCTTGTATGTGTTCCTGGTGCACCACTGTATGCTGAAGAAGGTGGAGATGCGGAGATAAACACTGGAGACGCGACTGTTTCGGTTGAAGCAACAAATAGTGCGAACAACAATGTTGTAGACACTGAACCAGAACCAGATCCAGCAGAGGAAGAAGAACAACCTGAATCTGTAGAGGAACAAAGTGCTGGCGAGTCAGATGGATCAACAGAAGAAGGTGGGGACGACGAAGGTGCCACATCATCGCCGAGTTTATTGAGTCAGGAACAGCATGAATTGGCAACGAGTACGGCAACATCGACAGACCCAGTTGCTCAAACGGAGGTCGCTTCAACAACGGGCACGACTACTACACACACAACTATAGATATTGATAATGAAGCACATCTGGAATCAGGTGCCGATTTACTTGCACAGACAGGCGAGAATACTGCGACAAGCACAGGAACGACCACGATAGAAACGGGTGATGCATATGCAAACGTAAATATTTTGAATATTGCGAATACAAATATTATTGATTCCTACGGTTTCATGTTGCTCCTTAATAGTTTTATGGGAGATATTGGAACGATAGATTTTAGAGATTTTATAGCACCATTACTTTTTAATAATAATCAGCAGTCATCTTGTGGTACCGGAGTTTGTGGAGGAGATGATACGCTCGATATTTCTGGAACCAGTACAACAACCATAAACAATGCCGTTATCGTGCGTTCGCAGACTGGTGGCAACTCTGCTTCTGGTGGTGATGCGTCAATACAAACAGGAGATGCATATGCGGGTGCTAATGTGGTCAATATCGCGAATACTAATATTGTTGATTCGAACTATATGTTGCTTGCCCTCAACAATTTTGGAGATTGGTCGGGGGATTTGGTGTTGCCTGGAAAAGATTTCTTTATCAATATGCTCTATGGCATGGGTACGACTGGCGCAGGAACAGTGACGGTGAATACAGAAAACAATGCGAACATTGAAAACGGAGTTTCTACAGTTGCCGATACAGGAGGTAACACTGCAACAAGTACAGAGAGTGGAGCCAATATTGAAACAGGAAATGCTACAGCTCAAACAAACGTAACGAATGTAGTAAACCAAAATTTCTTTAATCAGGATTCACTATTTATTATCTTTAAAGTGCATGGCACATGGTCGGGAAATGTATTTGGACTACCGCCAGGGCTTTCATGGCGCGAGACACCGCATGGTATTGAAGTATTTGGAAGTGGACAGACGCAGACAGGTTCATCTGGTACTGGCTTGAATAATCTCTCGATAAACCAACAGAACAATGCCGACATTAAAAACAACGTAGAACTGTATGCTCTTACGGGAGAAAATGAAGCAGGGGGAGGTAATACATCTATTCAAACAGGTAATGCGTACGCCGGTGCCAATGTGGTTAATATGGCAAACACTAATATCATTGGCCGCAACTGGATACTTGCCATCGTAAACATCTTTGGTGACTGGAATGGAAACTTGGCCTTTGGACGACCTGACCTCTGGATAGGTGGCAAAATAGAGCCCGTAAACCCAATGAGTCCTATTGGACCCGGTTCTGAACTTCGATATAAAGTTGTTGTGGTAAATAGAGGAGATTCTGATGCGACAGATGTTGTGCTTAAACATCGTTTTGATGTGCCATTTGTCTCATTTGTAGACACAAGTAATCCTCAGAAGGTGAATGAGAGAGATACACTATGGAATATTGGCACGATCGCTGTTGGCGAACATGTTGAAATAACATTGCCTGCAGTGGTAAAAAGTGCACGTGAAATTGTAAGTGGTACAACTCGTATTGAGAGCATGTTTGAGGTTACGTCGTTTGAAACGGATGCTGACAGTGGTGACAACAAAGAGCATCTTTCTGTTGTTATAGATAACTATGATGCAAACCTATCTCCAGTAAATCTAAATCCAAACATAGAAGAACCGGTCGTGCCGGTATTACCAGACTTTAGTGTAGTGAAGACGAGCAGTACTCATACAACAGTGGCAAGCAGTACAGTGGAATATACCGTGACGCTTAAAAATAATGGTGGGTTTGCGCCTGATGCGGTAGTGATCGATGCACTCAAAGATGAGAACGGAAATATTGTTTTTGAGCAGGTATGGCAACTCGGTCCCGTCTATGAGAATGAGGAAATTACCATTACATACGGAACTATCTTTAGTGGTGATATGGAACCGGGATTATACACAAACACTGCAGAAGTCATTGCAAAAGTATCTACCGATAGCGAAGATGTTATCCGATCTTCCGCCGATGCGATCGTCGCACTGGAAGCAGGTGTAGTGGTAGAACCGCCAGTGATTCCTGCACCAGTGGTACAGCCTGTCAGACGACAGATTGTGGCGATGAATGATACATACGGTATAACCCTGATCCCTCCGATGTGTAGCCTCTACAGTTGCTTAATAGATACGGATGATGAGGCTTCTACTCAATTTGGGTTCGGTAACATGTTTCTCGCATCAGCCTTTGGTAGCGGATTCCCGCCAAGTGACGATAGATCACTCAAACTCTTTATTTTGGCAGCAGTCATGTATGCGGTTGGCAGACCAAGAGAGAATCGTCATGGCATGTCACTGTTCTTCTAAACTTCTACAATAAGAGCAAGCGCCCCGTGATGGGGCGCCTTGGTTAGGAATACGGCCTGTCCGTTACTGTCCAGAACGGCGATGACATGTTTCAGTTTTTCCTCGAGCTGCTTCAGCTCATCAGGATTTGCAAGTTCGATTTCTTTTTTCAAACTTTCCTCCAGGGGTATTGATTCTGCCTGTAATAATACGCTATTTTCCTGTTTTTTTAAAAGGACACCTTACAAAGGTTGAACCTTTGTAAGGTTGGGATATGGTTACTTTCCAGCTTTCAAAAAGAGGTAAATGTCTTCAAGAGCTTTTACCGCATCGCCTGCAGCGATGTTGTTTTGGTGGTACTTTACATTCGTACAGTCGCCCGCAGCCCAGATACCAAGGGTACTCGTGCGCTGATTCCATGGATCGATCTCAATTTGTCCGTAGTCGTTGAGCTTCACCACATCCTTGGTGATGTTTGTTGCGGGTATTAATCCGATTTCTACAAAGATACCCGGCGCTGCAAGTTCTATGTCTTTGTTTTCTTTTGTGTCAGTGTATACGATGCTTGAGACGAATTTATCTCCTTTGATTTCTTTAGGTTGTGCGTTTAAAACGAGTTTGAAGTTTGGATGTTTTTTAACTTCATCGATGGTCACGGGATCTGCCTTGAGTGTCTCGCTTCTGTTGAGGAGGGTGACACTTTTTGCATAGGCGAGGAGCTGCGCCGCTGTTTCAAATGCTGCATTTCCACCACCCACGACCACCGTATCTTGACCTGCAAACAGAGGGCCGTCACACGATGCGCAGTAGGTAAGTCCTTTATGTTCGAATGTGTCCGCACCAGGGACTTCGAGACGACGACGTTTGCTGCCGGATGTAATCAAAACCGTTTTTGTTCCGTAGCTACCCTTATCGGTTTCTACGGTAAAACCATTTCCACTTTGTGAAATATTTTTTACCCACTCGGGTACTTTTACATCCACAATATCGCCTGCATATTGCTTTACGTGTGTTTCAAATGATTTAGCGAGATCTGCTCCTGAAATTGTAGGAGTTCCGATCCAGTTTTCAATGCCTTCTGATACATTGCTCTGTCCACCCCATTCTCCGGCAATAATAGCGCTCTTGAGGCGTTTTCGGGCCGCATAGACGGCTGCGGCGGCACCTGCAGGCCCGCCACCAATAATGATTAAATCGTACATGGAACTCAGTATATAGTACTTGGTACGTAGTATCTAGTATGAGATATGAGGTATACTGACTCTAGCATGAAGTACTATAAGCTCGTACGGGACAAGATTCCCGCCATCATCCAAGATAAAGGGCAAACCTGCACATTTCATGTTGCAGAAGAGGAAGAGTATGAGGTAAAACTCAAGGAAAAACTACGAGAAGAGATAGAGGAGTTTTTAGCGAAGTTACATGAGGAAGAACTCGCGGACGTGATGGAGGTTATTGAAGCGTTGATGAAGTTTAAGGGCATAGATCGCGATCGTCTTGAACGCATCAAGCAACAGAAAAGAGATGAGCGAGGAGGATTTGATGCGCGATGTATTCTTGACGAGGCGTAACATGCGCGCGACCTCTGGTCGCGCGCATGTTCTTTGTTATTGATTATTTAAGTTTCGATCGTCTGAGAAATGCGGGTACAGCTCCCCAGTCGTCATCATCGTCCTCGTCTTCTTCATCGACGGGTTGTGGCTCAGGTTGTTTTGGTTGAGGTTTTGGTTCAGCAGGTCTTTGAGGCTGTTGTTGAGGTGCCTCTGTTCTTGGCTGAGAAACAGTATTAAAGATGCGTCCAATGCCTCTTGGTTCTTCTGAATCAGTCACTTCTTGTTGTTGAGGACGGACGACAGGGGTTGCTGGTTTAGATTCGTGAAAGAGTGTCTTTTTGAGAGCAGTTTCGGGGAATCCTGTCGCAATGACAGTAACTTTAACCTCACCTTTTTTAAGTTTATCGTCTCTTACTGTTCCAAAGATAATTTTTGCTTCAGGATCTGCTGATTCAGTGATAACGCGGGCAGCGTCTTGGATCTCAAACATAGTGAGATCTTCACCGCCTGCAATAGAGAAGAGAACTCCACGTGCTCCGTTTACTGAAAGTTCAAGTAGGGGAGAATTAATCGCGTTGCGTGCAGCTTCTTCCGCACGTTTCTCACCACTGGCTTTGCCGATACCCATGAGTGCAGGTCCTGCATTGGCCATAACTGCTCGTATGTCAGCAAAGTCGATGTTAATGATACCAGGTGTAGTGATAAGATCTGAGATGCCTTCTACTGCAGATTTGAGCACATCATCGCACATAGCAAATGCGTTGCGGGCTGATGTGTCTTTGTCGATAGTGGCAAGGAGTCTGTCGTTTGGAATGACAATAATGGCATCAACTGATTTTGAAAGTTCTTCAAGGCCTTTTTCAGCAAGGCGCATGCGCTGAGTTCCTTCAAATGAAAATGGTTTTGTCACAACGGCTACTGTCAGTGCGTCGAGTTCGTGTGCTGTCTTTGCAACTACTGGTGCAGCACCAGTACCAGTACCACCACCGAGGCCACTCGCGATAAACACCATGTCTGCACCTTTGATTGTTTCCTGGATTTCTTCTTTGGTTTCTTCGGCTGCGCGTTTACCCATGTCAGGGTTCATACCGGTACCGAGACCGCGGGTAAGATTTTTACCAATATGGATTTTCTTTTTAGCAAAAGAATTGTGAAGGTCTTGTGCATCAGTGTTTACAACGATAAATTCAACCCCTTTCACTTTTGAATTCACCATGTGGTTGACTGCGTTTTTTCCAGAACCACCAACACCGAGTACTTTGATTCGTGCAAATGTTTCAACATCCGGTTTAATTTGAGGCATAGCTTGTGTAGATTATATGTTCTAACTAGGGCCAGATATAAGGGAATTTTACTGTTATAAAGACAGAAAAACCGCTAGTTATGACCATAGTACCAAAGAAATAGGGCTTTACCATATTGACATCTTTTCAATACGGGTTGATGTACATGCTTTGTATGAGAAAGAGAACAGCCCGTCGCGTACGCGACGGGCTGGCGAAATTCATGGTCAGGGCAGGCTAATGACCTGAAGATCTTCTGAGATATTGACCAGAGGCACGAGGCCTCCTTGTGGTTTTCCACTAGAAGTTTGAATTCTGCGGAGACCCTTGTGAACCAACTCGTACGTAGCGATGTCTTCGCCTATGTGAACGAGGGCTCCATGAGGGAGTCGCCGTGTACCTTCGCTGGTCGAAAAATTTGCACCCCACCAGAACCCTTGAAAAGAACCGAGGATCATACCGGGAGAAGCAGTTCTCACTGCTCCTTGAAATCGTGACATCTTACTTTTGCTCCTTGAACTACTGTATATTTATTAACACAAAAATATAGAAAAGTCTACGGTAAAAATTGTTTGACCCAGGAGAGGAATTTGCCCCAGATTTTCTTTGCGATTTTACCGACACCAATACCAGCGAGTGTTGACTCGTCTTCAGAGAGTAGGCCGGCGAGTGCTAAGCCATGGGCAACTGACCAAGAAGAATCTTGTATTTTTCCACCATTTGCAACCTCGAGCCTACCAATTTTTGAAGGGAGCTTCAGAGCATCACGCGCAATGTCTTCAATACGACCGACACCAGATCCACCGCCGGTAATAATGATTCCAGCAGGCAACATGCCACTCCTTCCGATTTTTTGGAGATGAGAGTCAATGAGTTCAAATATGTCTGAGAGTCGTGCACTCACAATTTCGTCTAACTTTTTGCGTGGGTATGTGGCACCGGTGATACCTCCTCGTTTAATACTCTCCGCTTCTTCAAGTGGCACCTTGAGACCAAGGGCGATATCGTTCGTGATATCTGTTGAACCAATCGGAAATACTTCAAGTGAAATTGGTATGCCATTTTCGTACACAATAATAGATACGGTTTCTGAGCCTATGTTTGCAAGGACACAACCGGCAATCTTTTGTGTCTTCGTGAGTGTTACAAAACTGCCCGCGATTGGACTTGCCATAACATCTGCTACCAAAATACCTGCATCCTCAACTGCTTCAATAAGATCGTTTAAGTGGTTCTCCAAACACATGACGAACAGGACACGAGATTCGAGCTTGGTTCCCTTGAGTCCTTCGGGACTGCCAAGCGTAGGCTTTCCATCAATGCGATAGCCGATGGGGATTGAGTGCACTATTTTTTTATTAATAGAGATTGATTGAGGAATGGCTTTTTCCGCTTCAATCATGGATTCTTTTACATCTTCTTCGGTGATTTCAAGATCGGCTCGTCCGATAACGACGGTACCAACAGAAACGAAGCTGCCGACACCTACACCACCAATAGAGATATATGCCCGTTTAATCGGATATCCATTTGCTGCTTTGGAAGCCTGACTAGCCGCGAGACGAATGCTGTGTGCTACCTCGTTTTTATTTATGATATAGCCATGACGAAGTCCTTTTGATTCCGCAATGCCCGTACCGATGATTCGTGTATTACGTTTGCCACCAGTTTCTGATGCCAGTGTGATTACAACTTTAACTTCGTATGTTCCGACATCTATGCCGACTGCTATTTCTTGTGCCATCCCGTTAGAAGCAGATCACGATCACTCGTTTTCTACTAGATGTGTTAGTTGTTAAGTGCGTGTCGACCATATAGCTATACATTTCTTAATTATACACGTGATCGTGGCTTCTCACGGGACCATGTTTTAAAATTTCAAACAAAAAATGCCCGAGGGTGGGCAACTTTTATCGCATCTGAAAAAACTTCATTATGCGCCGTTCCTCAGTCTCCATTGTACTACCGTGGTCTAACCCCTTCAAATGAAGTAAACCGTGGATAAACAAAAATGCGACATGCTGCGTGTATGAATGGTTAAATTTTTTTGCTTCCTTTTTTATTCTTTCGAGACATAATGTAATTTCTCCTGTCGTTTTTGTAAGGGGAAATGACAGAACGTCAGCTGGTTTATTTTTTCCACGAAGTTTCATGTTGAGATCTTTTGATCGATCGCGACCGATAAAAGCCAAAGAGAGTTCGTAACGGGCACCGAGTACGTGGCGCACCATATCAGAATACGGCAGGGCGGGAGCCCTGCTGCGTGTCATATTTCGTATTGAACATGTCAAACCTACGTCCATGTTTTATTTTGAGTCTCGTGTCTTCTCGGTGATCTTGCCGAGTTTGATCATCTTTTGAATCTCTGCGCGGCGTGCAATCACCTTGAGAGCACCTTTTTTCTTGGTGTATGCAGACGGACTGCGCTTTGCATATCGACGACCACGCACAGCCTGTAAGAGGCCTGATCGTTGCACTTTTTTGGTAAAGCGACGCATTACACTTCCGTTATGTTCGCTACCTGTTTTTACGACTTCTACGTTTACTGCCATCCCGTTAGAGACAGGTCGCGGTCACCCGAGACCTGTAGATTAATTTTATAACTTACTGATTTAATTATTTTAGATTCTCATGTCCTATTTCCCGAGAGCGACCGCGGTCTCTAACGGGACCATAGTGGCAAAGATAGTACCACAAGGCTCTGTTTTGGGCAATATCGTTTATTTATACTGCTTAATGAGCTTCGAAATCTCAGAAACAGGGATATTTTCTTGTTTCCAGGTAGCAATATTTCGAACCACTATCGAGTTTTCGCAGGCTTCTTTTTGTCCCATGATAATGAGGTATTTTGCTCCGGATTTTTGCGCATGCTGCATTTGACCACTGATCTTGTCGTAGGTAAGTGCATGCTGAACAGGTACCCGCGCTTCGCGAAGTGTTTCGATAATGCGAAGGCCCTTGAGACGTGCACTTGGTCCCAAATGTACAAAATAGAACAGTGGTTTGCTTTTCTTATTTATCACGAGACTGATCTTTGGCTTTGGTTTTTCGTAAGAAACAGAGGCACTGATCACGGGTACGTCTTTCTTTACACCAAATTTCTTACTGATTTTGCCATATCTGAATCCTCGCGCGAGTTGAGTGCCTGTATCTTCGTTGGTGATTTCAAAAACTGTATGGTTAGCGACGTTTTTATTAGCAAGCAGGTTGTAATTTATCGTGTAAGGGATGTTTACTGATTCGAGATATTCGAGCACTTCTTTAAAATGTTTTCTCGCAGGTTCTGAAAGATAATTCACTATTGCAGGTGCTGTTGTGACAAATGATTCACAAAGGACATCAGTGCACCGAGTAATTTCAAGTGTATTTTTTTGGAATACCGCTCGCCATTTATCGGGTACGGTGTGAATGTGTTTACGCAAGTAGTTTCCTAATTCTTTTTCAAAGCGCATCAGTGTATCGCGCTCACCCATGCTATTTATATGCACGGTGAGATTTTTAAAGCCTTCTGCTTGAAGTGTCGCGCGAACTGTTTGAATCAGAAGTGCGTCAGCAATACTCTCGTTTGATCCTAAAATATCGAGAGAAAAATTGTGGCCGGACGTTTTTTTGCGAGTAGATTTGCTGTAATAAAATAATCGTGGCTCGTCTTGCTCATGAAATTTTTGGTTAATGAAGAAGCGCATCAGAGCAATTTTTTCAGAAATGGGATCTTTAAAATCAATATGTTCCAACGCCTCAGAGAGCGCGGTGTCATCTTTTGTAATTCGCGGAGTTTTTATAGGTATAAAGCCGTAATGAATTGGAACTTCGGCTATTTTTTCATACTCAGTCGCAGAATATGACGCATGTTTTTGTATGTTCATGAGGAAGTTGTGTGTCCAGGTTTAATGTCAATTACGTTAAAAGGAAAAAGTCTAACAAGTGGTTCGCCAACGAGTAGGTCCTCAGAGAGAGGTCCCCATTGACGTGAATCGTAACTACCTGATCTGTTGTCTCCCATTACGAAATAATCGTGTTCGCCAAGTGTTACGGTATGTGAATCCTTAAGTTCATGTGTGATATAAGGTTCATCAAGTTTGATACCGTTAGGAAATTCATCATTGACGATGCTCACTACACCATTTTCGATGACAACTGTTTCTCCTGGAAGACCAATGATGCGTTTGATGAGATAACGGCTCTTTTGGAAGGGAAATTTGAATACAACTACATCAAAACGTTGCCAACCTGAACCGATTTTAGGGCTGATTTGGTCCACAATTAGGTAATCACCCGAATGAAATGTTGGATCCATAGATGCGCCAGAGACCACAAAGGGTTGTGCTACAAAAAGTCGGAAAGGAACAATGATGACGAGAAAAATAAAAGCAAACCGAATAACGTCTTCGCGAAAAGAAGGAGCCTTTTTCATTTCGCTGTGAGGTTTGAGAGGCGCATGCTGATGAATGTTTTGTGTGCTGTCTTTTTCATCGTGCATAGTAGATACATTTTATACGTCTCTGTTGTTTGACACAAGTTATTTTTCGTAGACGAAGTTAAAAAATGTTTTTGAGAGAGTAGAACCTGTTTAGAATCTAGTGCCTTGATAAAATTTTCAAATTTCGAGCGAGCACCACGAAGTCCGACGAAACATATCGAGATACGTTGAGAAGGGATGAGTGATGTGTAGCCGAAATTTGAAAATTTTTGCAGGCAAGCTCTCTGAATCCGTATTATTATGTGGCTAGATTCTAAACAGGTTCTTGGTGTACTATGAAAGTTATGGTTACAGTAGTGGGACTTGGAAATCCTGGAAAAGAATATGAGCAGACGCGGCACAATGTTGGGCGCATGATTGTTGAAGACGTGGCTCTGTATTTTGGTGTGAGGGAATGGAAGGAAGATAAGAAAAAAGTTGCACTGGTTGCATCTGGTGGCACTGGAAAAGAAAAGATTGAATACATATTGCCAGAAACATTTATGAATAAGAGTGGCAAGAGTCTTGCGCACCTTAAAGGGGGCGTGAAAAAGATAGAAAACACTATTGTGATACATGATGACCTCGATATGCCAGTGGGAAGCGCTAAAATGCTCTTCAACAGAGGAGATGGAGGACACAAAGGGGTGATTTCGATCAATAAATCGATCGGTAGCAAAGCATATGTGCGTATTAAAATCGGAATTTCAAAAACTACACCTGCAGGAAACATAAAAAAACCAAAAGGGGAAGAGGCGGTACAGAAACATGTGCTCGGAGAATTCTCTCTGGATGAACTAAAAATAATAAAAAAAATCAGCAAAGGCGTTGCTGAAGCACTGGAATTGTTTATGGGGGATGGACGAGCGAAAGCGCAGACGATATTTAATAGTAGGTACTAGGGAGATACGAAGAGGCGCGGAGCAAAGCTCCGCGCCGGATGTTGGTCTGGGTCAACTACGCCGGCTGTACCGGCCACTCATCTTGGGTTTCGGAAGTGGGAGGACGCCCAGGCGCGAATCGCCTGCAGAGGTCCTCGAGCTCGTCCGTCTCTTCGGGGGACAATTGTCCTGCAAAGAGATCATGAGAGAGCTGTTGAAAGCGCATTGTGCCATGGCCTCCCCAAAGGCCCGCTTTGTGCAAGGTTCCGACAGTTGTCGCATCGATGAGCGTCTTGAGCGAATCTTGCTTTTCGGAGACGGATCTTGGTGTGCGTCGACGAGAAGCCATCTTTTTTCTTGCCATGGTTTCCTCCGGTATTGGTACAAGACCAATGGTGATTTTACTCATTTAAGAACTTTTGTCTAATTGCTTTTCAAACTATAAAGAAGTATAAAGATTCTAGCGGTTCTTACGCTGAGGAGATTTACACATGGGTAATAAGATGACTGTGGATCTGGAAGAGGGTAATTGCAAGGTTAAGATCAAGGCAGGTGGGGGCGAGATTTACGTTGGCGGCGGGATACTACGGATGCATGTCGAGTACTTTGTTGATCCACTAAACGGATTCGGCGTAATCTCGGCTCCTTGCCCAGATGCAATAAGTCGAGTGGAGTGTTTCCTTGAGCCAACGCATACCCTCATAGATCCGAAGAGGGGACTGAAGGTGCGGATTTTGACTCGGGTACGGGGTGAGAATGGAAAGTGGGTCATGCAGGAAGGCAAACTACTCATCCTTCCTGTGTTTGAACCACTCACCGACGAACTCTTGGGCTACGAGATGGAAACGGACGAACTCTTTCCGAAGCCGGTGTTCGAGAAGAATCTTGTGGAGGAACAAGAGTAAATACCGGCTCACAAAACAAGGGCGCGACGTAATCGTCGCGCCCTCGCTCTTTTCCGAATTCCACTATTGACTAATGACTGTGGACTTATGACTTGTCATCATCTTTATCCGCAAACGAGAGTGTCATTTTCATTTCATTTGGCTCAAAGAGATTGATCTTGAATTTATATGTCTTGCCGAGTTCGAGTGTCTTTCTGAGTTTCTCATCGCTTCCGAATTCAGATACGTGTACGAGTCCTGCAACACCTTCTTCAATAGAAGCGAGTGCGCCGTGTTTATTGAATTTGATGATCACGCCATCAACAACATCGTCTTTCTTGTATTTTTTGGCTGCGTCTGCCCATGGATTTTCCTTGAGTTGTTTGATAGAAAGAGAAATCTTGCCGTCTTTAACATCAATGACGCGGACTTTTACCTTGTCTCCAATCTTGTAGAGTTGTTTTGGATCTTCAACGAGCCCCCAATCCATTTCTGAAATGTGCACGAGTCCTTCAAGTCCTTCTTCTACTTTTACGAATACTCCAAATTCAACAACGCCAGTAACTTCACCATCGAGCACATCGCCAACTGCGTATTTCTCCACGATCTCACCCTTACCTTTCTCTTCCATACCCTTTTCAGAGAATATAAGTTTTCCTTCTCGGGGAAGTGCAGTGATGATAGATACGGTGATTTTTTCACCGATAAGTTTCTTGAGTTCATCAAGAATTTTGTCTTTGTCTCCATCCTGTACGCGTGGATAGTGTTCAGGTTTTAGCTGGGATGCTGGAAGGAATCCAGTAATACCCTGCCAATTGATGAGAAGACCTCCTTTGTTTGCATCAGTAATAGGGAGTTCGAAGACCTTAGAGTCGCGAACTGCTTCTTCTGCTTCACCCCAGATGAGCGCCTGACGAGCCTCTTTGATAGAGATCTCGATATATCCCTCTTCGTTATCAAATGAAATAACTTTTGCAGAGATTGTGTCACCGATATTCATCTTGCGGATAATGTCTCGCGCATTGATGAATTCACGACCATAGATAATACCTGTTCCGTATGGAGGCAAATCTACGTACACTGCTTTGTTGTCGAGTCCGATCACGGTACCTTCTACAAGGCTTTCAAGTTCGGGCGGGTTGGTAATTGCTGCAAACAGCTTGCCCATCTCGCTATCTTTTTTGTTTTGACGAGCTGCCTCTTCGGCACCTTCCATCTCGTCTGTTTTAGAAACCACTTCTTTTTCTTTTGTTGTCATAATTTTATTGACGAGCCTTTTTGAGAAAAGCCCAAAATACAAAAAGCGACAAGTTCCTCTGCTCATTTCTCTTACATCCGCCAAGGCGGAATGGCCGTAATCGCGCAAAAGGTGTCAGCTTGTCTCCAAAGCTAATAATATGTTCATTTGCCTCAGGCAAAAGAACGGCTTATTTATACCTTAAAATTATAATTTTGCCAATTTACCAAGGTTCAACCTTGGTAAACCGTAGTCCAACAAACTCCGAAACTTCGTATTGTCTATTGTTCAAATGACTATGGACGAGTGGTGAGTTACTAGGTTACACTAGTCCCATGGTTATCACATATCACGGCGGACAGGCATTCAGAGTCAGTTTTGGCGATCTCACACTCGCCTTTAATCCTGTATCTAAAGAGTCAAAGCTCAAAACAGCAAGCTTTGGTGCTGATGTGGTGCTTATCACTACGAAGCACCCGGATATGAATGGAGCTGAGCAGGCATCTCGGGGAGACAAGGATGCATTTGTGATAGATGGTCCAGGAGCGTATGAAATAAAGGATGTGATCGTCAAAGGTTTCCAGACAGAATCTACCTATGATAATGAAGAGCGACTCAACACGGTATATCTGGTTGATCTTGAAGGTATGACTATTTGTTTTGCTGGTGCACTTAAGAGTCCGTCTATCGGACCAGAAGCCAGTGAAGAAGTAAACCAAGTAGATATTCTCTTTGTACCAATCGATGGTGAAGGAGAGCTTGGTCCGAGCGACGCGTATAAGTTGGCGGTAGGACTTGAGGCAAAAGTGGTTATTCCTATGGGTGCTCACATGACTGCTGAACATATCAAGCAATTTTTGAAAGAAGGTGGCAGCGAAAGTGTAAAACCGGTTGATAAGCTCACCATTAAACCAAAAGATGTGGCAGACAAGACAGGAGAGATTATCGTACTTGATGCTCAATAATACGTCGTATGTTTGCAAGAATTAAAGAGTCTTCAGAAAGGACCAAAAACATATTTGTATGGATTTTCTCAGGAGGAGTCACGCTGACCATTTTTGCTCTGTGGGCTATATTTGCTTTACCCGGAATTTTGGGAACGAGTGATGAATCTGCACAAAAAGCAGCTGCATCACCTTCTGTTTTTGGTGTGCTCCGAGATCAAATTTCATCGTTACCAGCAAATGCAATTAATGCGCTCGAGCGTTGGGGAACGGAAGTAAACTCGAGTGATTTGTTAGACTCAAAATTGGAATATAAGGCAGAAAGTTAGGCGTAATTTGGCTACCCAAAAGGACTCAAATATGCTAAAATAGAAGGGATTTATGGCAAAAAAGAACGAGGAATATAACCCTGAAGGAGAAGGCTTGATAGAGGCGAGTCGTGTCATTTCGCAGAGTATTGTCGATGAGATGAAGGCATCTTTTATCGACTATGCAATGTCCGTTATTACTGACCGTGCTCTGCCGGATGTGCGCGACGGATTAAAGCCGGTGCATCGTCGTATTCTTTTTGCAATGCAAGAAATGAATTTGACCTCAAGCGCAAAAACCAAAAAATCTGCTGCTGTTGTTGGTGAAGTGCTCGGTAAATATCACCCTCATGGAGATACTTCTGTATACGACGCGATGGTTAAGATGGCACAACCGTTCACTATGCGTTACCCACTTGTTATTGGGCAGGGAAACTTCGGGTCTGTTGATGGTGATAGTCCGGCCGCTATGCGTTATACCGAAGCTAAGATGTCCAAACTGGCTGGGGAATTACTACGAGATATCGAAAAAAAGACTGTCGATACACGTCCAAACTATGACGGTACAAAACGAGAACCAGTCGTTCTTCCAACTGCTGTACCGAACTTATTGTTGAATGGCGGTCTTGGTATTGCGGTTGGTATGGCAACAAACATTCCGCCACATAACCTTACTGAAGTACTCGATGCGACGACACATTTGGTAGATAATCCGGATGCATCATCGGAAGACCTTATGCAATTTATAAAAGGTCCCGATTTTCCAACTGGAGGTGTGATTTTTAATGAAAAAGATATTCACCATGCGTATTCAACTGGGCGAGGTGGTATCGTGGCGCGCGGCGTAGCGGATATTGTTGAAACGAAAGGTGGCATGTTCCAGATTGTGATTTCTGCTATTCCATACCGTGTCAACAAACAGGATATGGTTATTAAAATTGCGGATTTGGTTCGCGAGAAAAAACTCGAAGGTATCAAAGGGCTTCGCGATGAATCAACAAAAGATATTCGAGTGGTTATTGATCTCAAGACAGGCGCACAGCCTCAAAAAGTGCTCAACTATTTGTATAAACACACACAGCTCGAAGACACATTCCATTTAAATCTCGTGGCACTTGTAGATGGTGTGCCGAAGACGCTTTCAGTCAAAGGTGTGCTCGAAGAATTTGTCGGACACCGTAAAGAGGTTATTCGTCGTCGCACAGAGTACGACCTCGAAAAAGCGCTCGATAGAGAGCATATCTTAATTGGTCTCAAAAAGGCACTTGATCATATAGATGAAATCATTGCGCTTATTAAGAAATCTAAGGATGTAGAAACAGCGCGCGCAGGTCTCATAAAGACATTTAAGTTCTCAGAGCGACAAGCAAACGCCATTCTTGAGATGAGACTTCAGAAGCTTTCCGGACTTGAACGCAAGAAGATTGAGGATGAATTGAAGAGTGTACAAGCATTGATCAAAGAACTTAAATCAATTCTTGAAAGCCCAAAGAAGGTAATTCAGATCATCAAAGACGAGCTTGGGGAGATAAAAGAAAAATACGGAGATGAACGCCAAACGAAGGTTATGAAGGGAGGCGTAAAGAATATTTCTGTTGAAGACATGATTCCTGATGTTGAAAATGTGTTGGTGATGACTGCTGGAGGGTATATCAAACGCACTAATCCTGAAGAATTTAAGCGACAAAAAAGAGGTGGTGTTGGTGTGATTGATCTCAATACCAAGGAGGAAGATTTTGTAACACGACTTATTTCTGCTGGTACTCATGATAATGTGCTCTTCTTTACAGATAAGGGCAAAGTGTATCAGATAAAAATGTATGAATTGCCGGAAGGAAAAAGAGCAACAAAAGGTAAATCTGTTATGAATTTCTTGCCACTTGCTCAGGATGAACATATTACGTCTGTGCTCCCAGTTTCAAAAGAAGAAAAAGCTCAAAAAGACATGTCTATCATTATGGTAACAGAGGACGGCACCTCAAAGCGTGTATCCGCAGATGCATTTTCTGATGTGCGTACATCTGGAATCATTGCTATCAAGCTTGCACCGAATGACCGACTTATTGCAGCTTCACTGTTGGCTGAGAAGGATTCGGTGTTGGTAACTACACAGAAAGGCCAATCGATTCATTTCAAAGCAAATGATATTCGAGAGATGGGACGAACTGCTGGCGGTGTACGTTCTATTAAGCTCGGTAAGGGAGATAAAGTTATTGCAGCCCAAGTGGCACCGGCCGGCATGAAAGATGCAACACTTTTGATAGTTACAAAGAATGGATATGGCAAGAAAACACTACTCAAGGAATATAAAATACAAAAACGTGGCGGTTCTGGCATTAAGACAGTAAAACTTACGTCAAAAACAGGAGATCTGATCGCATCTATGATTATTACTGACCCAGAAACTGAAGTTGTGGCAATGTCTACAAAGGGCCAGGTGATTCGCACAGGAGTAGACGAAATCGCGCAGCTCGGAAGGCAAACTCAGGGAGTCCGTGTAATGAAACTTCGTGAAGGGGACGCCATTGCATCGTTTACGTGCCTGTAATAGGAATTGAAAATTAAAGATTGAAGATTGAAAATTAAGCAGTGCGCCCGAAAGGTGTACTGCTTTGTGTATAACTTCAGTCATATATTATCGTATAATGCATGTATTGGATAAATCTAATACCTAGTACCTGACACCTAATATCTATCTTTATGTTTTCAAATCCTATACAAAATGTACCGCGCTTTGGGTTGAAGCCCGGTATGAAAGTTGCAGATTTTGGTTCTGGTTCAGGTACTTATGCGAGAGAGCTCGCCCATTTCTTGGGGCCCGATGGCAAAGTGTACGCCGTTGATATTCAGCGTGAGCTTCTCAATAATTTGGTTGCAGAAGCGGGCAGAGAGGGATTAAGAAATATTGAGCCAGTCTGGGCAGATCTTGAAAAAGTTGAGGGTAGTAACATTCCCAGCAATACACTTGATGCAGTAGTTATTTCTAACATTCTGTTTCAGGTCGGTAACAAAGAAGGACTCTTGCGTGAAGCCGTGCGTGTTACTCACCCGTATGGAAAAGTGATTTTAATCGACTGGATTGATTCATTTGGAAATCTTGGGCCACACCAAGGGAGTGTGGTGACACGAGATGATGCTGTAGTACTGGCGGACAAAGTTGGGCTCTCGCTTCGATCAGAATTTGAGGCGGGGAGCAATCATTATGGTCTGATTTTTGAGAAGAAGTCTCAATAAGCTTCATTTTATAAACATGCCAGTCCCACGAGTTATCGTATAATGAAGCCACATGTTTACCGAGCACTTAGAAGTAGAATGTTTTAATAAAATACTGTATCGAGGACTAAGTGCTTGGCTTATTAAATTATTCTGTCTATCCGTATGAACCGTTTTCAGATCATTCTCATCGCAGCCTTCGCCTTTTTTGCTGTGTTTGGTGTATTTCTGTTTGCAACGTTCCGAGGTGCAGGTGAAAACCAACAGATCTCTGTCACGATGTGGGGTACTCTGCCACAGGTTGATTTCTATAGCTGGTATAGCAGTACACCACTTAGTAAAAATAATAATATTACGGTCACATATGTGTATAAGAATCCGGATACATTTGACCAAGATTTTGTTGAAGCGCTTGCAGACGGAAGAGGTCCAGATATCATCTTTTTGCCTCATGAGAAAATTTTAGAACACGGCAACAGGATCTATCCGATTCCGTACGATACCCTTTCAGAACGCAATTTCAGAGATTTGTTCGTTGAAGGGACAGAGATTTTTCTTGGACCAAATGGATCTTACGCACTTCCGATCATCATTGATCCTTTAGTTATGTATTGGAATCGAGATATATTCCGAAATGCAGGCATTGCACAAGTACCACAATATTGGGATGAATTTCCATCACTTGCGCTGAGCTTGGTAGAACGTGATTCACTCAAAAATATTACGCAAAGCGCTGTTGCTCTTGGAGAATACGGCAATGTATATCGGGCACGAGATATTATCTCCGTATTACTCATGCAAGCCGGTACGCCTATTACGCAACAATCTTCATTGGGTCTCCAGTCCGTGTTGGGTAGTACGTTTAATTTTGCAACTATGCCTGCAGATGCGGCACTGACGTTTTATACACAGTTTGCAAATCCGGCAAAAGATATTTACTCATGGAATCGCTCATTTAATAATTCATTAAACATTTTTGCATCAGGCGATCTGGGAATCCTGTTTGCACGTTCGTCAGATTTGTTTGCAATTCAATCACGTAATCCAAATTTAAACTTTGACGTAGCTCTTCTTCCTCAACCGCGTGAAGCGACAAATAAAATGACATATGGATACATGGAAGGTTTGGCGCTTGTAAAGCAGTCGCAAAAACTCTCTGGCGCATATCGTGTGATACAAGAGCTTACTAGTAAAGAGTCGGTGACTGCACTATCAAACATACTCAAACTGCCTCCTGTTCGCCGAGATGTGCTGGTGAGCCGTCCGTCGGATGCATATCTCTCTGTGTTCTACGAGAGTGCTTTAATCTCTCAGGCGTGGCTTTCGCCACATCCTGCTACCACTGATAGTATTTTTAGAGATATGGTGGAATCTATTACAAGTGGGCGGTTGCGAATGGGTGAAGCGATTCGTGCTGCGAGTGATGCACTTAATCGTGCGCTCGGACGCAACTAACAATATGAAATTTCTAAACATAGCAGTTACAACCCTTATCACCGCGTCTCCTCTTTTATTGTATGCTCAAGAACAAGACGCAATGAGAGGAGAGATAACCGATGAGCGCTGTGAAGGATTTAGCTGTGATTATGGTGATTTAATAAATCTCATACAGGATATTTTATTGTTTATGTTGAAGCTTTCAATACCGATCGCAGCTATCGCCCTTGCGGTTGCTGGGTTCAAGATTTTGACAGCACGAGATTCAGTCACAGAACGTAGTGAAGCTAAAACCATGATGCTTAAAATAGTAGGTGGCGTTATGATTATGTTGGCAGCAGGACTGATTGTGAATACGATTGTTGGTGCGTTATTGCAAGGCGACTTTAATTTTTTGGATTAACATTATGAAATATATCTTCATTACCGTGATACAGGCTGTTTTCATAGGAATGTTTATGATATCCAGTGTAAGTTTTGCGGAAACAGGTATTGAACCGGGCACCCCTAGTGGAGGTGGTACAGGTATTGAACCGGGCACCCCAGGTGGCAGTCCTGCGTCCCATCAAATCAACTTTCAAAACCCGCTCTCGCTTGGAGAAAATGCAACCATCTCAACATTTATTGAGTCAATCCTTAGAAATATTGTTGTTCCGATAGGAGCAGTCGTATCTGTGTTCTTTATTATCTATGCAGGCTTCCTGTTTGTGACAGCGCGCGGAAGCGAAGACAAAGTGACAAAAGCAAAAACTGCACTCCTCAATGCGGTTATTGGTACAGTTATTATTTTAGGATCATGGGTGATTGCCCAGGCAATTTCAGGCACTGTCTCACAACTAGGAGGCCCAACGTTATAAACGTATTATGAAAAAAATCGTCTTACTTTCTACACTTTTTGCACCTCACCTGCTATTTGCCCAACTAATTACATCAGACTTTAAAAGTTTTGTTACGAGCCTGGTGAATGCGTTTTTACCGACACTGTTGGGTATCATTGCTCTTATTTTGTTTTTGTATTTCGTCTGGCGTGTAGCACAGTTTATTTTGCATGCAGACAGTAAAGAAACACGTTCATCTGCGAGTCGAGTGTTTCTCTGGGGTATTCTCGCTCTGTTTGTTGCAGCATCACTTGTTGCCATAATTTCATTTTTACTGGGAGAGTTTGGTTTTGGCGTACCGGTTATTCCTAAATTGCCACAATAACAGTGGGTTGTTGATAAATAGTAGTCATTTGAGCATTAAACATATTACAATTAAAAATTATGAAAAAAAGTATATATATAAGTTTGCTAGCATTATCACCACTCATTGTATTGGCACAACCATCTAGTGGTTATTTAACACAATCACAAGGTTTATTGGATGGAGTTTTAAATACGATTACATTACTTATTGGTATTGCAATTGTGCTCGCGTTTCTATTTTTTGTGTGGGGTATTGCAGAATTTATCCGTAAGGCAGATGATGCTGGCAATAGAGCAGAAGGTCGCCAGAGAATGATCTGGGGTATTGTTGCGCTCGCTGTTCTTGCAACTGTCTGGGGTATTGTGAGATGGCTACAGATTGAACTTGGTCTTTCTGCAAACGAAGCTGCGCCGGGAATATTCCAATTCTTCCAGCTTTGGAGTGGTAACTAATCCACATTGTATCCTTGCCACTTCCGTAGTAGCATTGTCTCATAGGTGCTAAACGCCCTTAATTATAAAGTTTTATTTACTCAAAATGAAAAAAGCAGTTATTACTTCTTTGATGCTTGGCGCAATGCCGTTTATTGCAAGTGCCCAGCTTGAAAACATTGAAGACATTGTTGTATCAATTGGTGATATTATCGACCTTTTGGTACCTATTGTGTTTGCACTCGCTATCCTCTATTTCTTCTGGGGACTTGCACAATTTATCTTGGCTTCAGGAGACGAAACCGCACGTGCAGAAGGCCGCCAGAAGATGATCTGGGGTATTGTAGCAATTGCAGTAATGGCATCTATCTGGGGACTTGTGTTCTTCTTGCAAGATGCTGTTGGTGTAAGTCGAGTAGACGCACCGTCTATCGATGTTATTCCGACTGTCAACTAACGAGAGTGCTATAAGATTCCATGGATAGCTTCGGAACATTGCTTGGTAAGATAAACGAGTTCATTATCAATCCGATTATCTACGTCCTCTTTGCGGTTGCATTTATCTTCTTCTTTATCGGACTTATACAGGTTGTCAAAGGATCAAAAGAAGGTGGAGATGATTTTGCAAAAGGGAAGAGAAACATGCTCTATGGACTTATCGGATTTGTCGTGATGTTTGGAGTTTACGGCATTATCAACCTGCTCTTAGGAACATTTGGAATCGATACACCGGAATATCTGCAAGGGTTGTAGAAAAATAAGATTCAGATAACGAAAGACCGCCTGACGGATCCCTTGCGGGACCGTCAGGCGGTTTTGGTTGTGGAGGCGACATCAGTCTACCTCCGGAAACAGAACCCATAGTCGATTGACATATGGCTCTGCATTTTCGGTCATGATCCGGATGGTCCTGAAATTACTTCGCAGGACAGTTCCGGACTGACCGACTCTAAACGGTTCTCCGCCGTCTAGAGAGATGAGAAGTCGATCATCAACCATCATCAGTCGCTCGAGATTTGTGTATTTCGAGCGCGCTATGATGCTGTCGACTTGCGCCTTACCGTTCTCCATACCGAGCCGTTCGAGCTCGGAGGAGACATAGGAGCGGAGCTCTTCGACAACATCTATCGTTTCTCCCCAGACGCCATTGCCTGGGGCGGCAAACATGATTCCTCTTTTTCTTTGGAATCCCCCTGCTCGAGCTTTTGCCTCGAGCTTGTCGATTGTTCGTTGCCAAGGAGAAAAACTCCTCCCGGCAGCAACATAGACGGCATGTGCCCAGCGTACGTGCTCCTCGATGTCATGCTCATACGGGTCAATGCCCATATTGCGAGCAATTCCACCATGGAACCCGGCGTTGACTTGGCATAAGCCTATGTCTTCATTGTCCGAACCGCGCAAGATCGTGCCGTCGTCATTGTAGTGACGTAAGCCCGACTCTTCGCGACAAATGGCGAGCATCCACCGGACTGCTTCCGGACCTTCGCTGTCGAAGACTTGTTGGATAATCGCCTCTGCTTGAGCGGCAGGTATGAGATTGTGCTGCTCAAGGGCTTGTTCAGTTTGTTTCGGAGCATCGTCAGATCCTCCAAACCAGTCCAACCAACCTCCTTTATTCTCAGAGCGCTCGAGCTGCTGCTTGTACTGCAGCCAGCGGATACCTTCCTCCGAGGTTAACGGTTTTCCTGGAACTCCAATTCTCGAAGAACCAGGATTGTTGGCAACGCACGCATAGACGTGCACCATCCACCAATCTCCGTCTTCACCTGTAGGAGACGTATCTCCCTCAGGGCGACAGTACAGGGCAACCCCCTCTTTTGTGAAGAGGATATTGTCCTCAAAATCCTGCCTCATCTGCTTTGCCGTATGGATTACTCCAGGAAGCGAAGTGATAAAGGAGGGAGTGAGAATGGTGAGTACCGTTCCCACAGTGGCTAGTGATGCCAGTGTGGTAAACCATGAACCTACAACGCGAGAACCGGTTATCCGGTGGTACACTCCGTTAAAGGTCAGAATAGCGATACCGACCGCCATTATGGTGTGAAGTGTCGAGTGGTCTTTGAGCGGTAAGTGTGCAAGCATTCCGCTCATGAGACCAACGACCATCAGAAATCCGAGAACGGCCCAATACTTCTGCCGTGCGGGTTTGAAACCCATGAGGCGAAGCATGAGTGCTCCTATTCCGAAGAGGAGCACGAGGGGGATTGCATACATAAGCAATTGCCCCAAAATAGATTCCGCTCCACTACCACTCACAACGAGTCCTAGTGCCAATTTATACCCAAAGTATACGATAAGCGCAGGACCCACGATGAAGATGATGATGGAGAAAGCGAAAACGGTGCATGCCAAGTACCACAGTGCTCGGGCAACTCTGTCTGCAGGTGCTTCTTCCTGCATCACAAACGGCACTGGGCCGTTTGGCGTGAACACGGGAACCATTCTCCCAGAACCGGCCATTCGTCCGAGTGACGCTAATCCGGGTCGTCGAGCGATTAAGCTCTCTGCGAACCGGGTGAATTTTTGCCAGCGAGTGGCTTGGTAGAGGAACTCGAGCTGGGACGTAACCCACGCATCGTATTCTTGTACCGTTTCACCCTCTTTCATCTTCCGAAAAATACGCCGGAAGATGTTTACGAAAAGCTTTACCGGATCTCCAGCAGAAATCCAGGTAATGGTTCCATCGGGATTGCGTGTTGCCACGTCAAACCCATTTTTGGCCGCACGCCACGCCTGGCCGATCGCGTTCTCGCGATCGTCGGATGGGTTGCGGTGGAAATAGTCTTGGGCACGTGTCCAGCCGCTCTTGAGTTGATCGGCCAGGATCATCTTGGCTTCCTTGGCGTATTCGCCGCGGAAGGTTTTGATGACGATATTGGCGATGACTTCGGCGGCTTTGTCAGGGTCGCCCCCGAAGCCGCCAACCACCTTTTTCCCCACGCTGATGATGATGTCGTACAGGACTTCATCTTTCACCGCAGAGAACATGCCTTTTGCTGCGGATTTGATATTCCGCAGTATGTTTCGTAACATTTCTTCTCTCCTTGGCGCGAGATGCGCCGATACTCTAGATTGTGATAGACCTAAGTCCTCATATATTATAACAAAAAATGGTGAATTGTCAATGTAATTATTTGACAAATAACTTAAATTATGATAATAAAGTGCTAGAACGGCTCTCTAAAGCCATTCGACCTTTTACATAGAGAATGTGGGTGAGGCCCACAGGGAGAAAATGATGAGGAAACTTATCGTATTGGCGAGCGTGCTCGCCATGATGTGCACGATGCTGGCTTCGGGCCAGACGTTGTTCGAGGGTGTCATTCAGACGAACGACAACCGCGAGGAGGTCGTCAAAATCACGGAGCAACCAGCGGTGCAGCCGCAGAAGCAAATCCAGGCTGTTGCGCCACAGGCGCAGCAGATCGAAGAGACTCAGGTGGCGGCACCTGTCGATCAGTCGGCGGTGACTCCTGAACCGACTGCGCCGGCTCAGGATGTCGCGGTTCAGACAGGCATACCTGACAACCCGACAAGCGAGTGGTTGGTCGAGTACATGCTCGGTGGTCTCTACTGGATAGTCAGAGCCGCATCAGATCTGACATTCTGGCAGATTTTGCTCATTATCCTGGCTGTATTGGCGGTAGCGGGTTTAGGGTATGGAT